>Ga0207420_1000050_pt1 | contig 266559 bp, 232 predicted proteins | sample ThiBio_inoc_biof_FD_183941 | JGI IMG/M metagenome (GOLD analysis project Ga0207420, IMG submission 183941) | Wastewater bioreactor microbial communities from Cape Town, South Africa - Thiocy_inoc_biof (SPAdes) | ecosystem: Engineered > Bioremediation > Thiocyanate > Unclassified | place: South...
ATTTATTCAAATTGATAAGCATTTACAACTTTTGGGCTCCAACGAATTAATTCCTTATGATCCATGAAGAGTTGAAAGGCCCGGTCTAAATCCTCTTCTGCAATTGCTTCACATATTTTGCGATGATAGCCCCAAACATTTTTTAGATATTTATAATCGCTTACTACTGAATAACCCAGGTATTCATAAATTTCCCAGTAAACATCCAAAATTCCTTTCAAAAAAATGTTTTCAATGTGTGAAAATAGTAATAAGTGCAGATCACGGTGTTCTGCATGCGGTAATAATGGAGGGTAACCCTCAATCTTATTTTCTGCAGACTCAATAATTCCAAATAACTCTTCCACTTCGTTTTCGGTTAGTTGTTTAACGGCTTCAAGAAAATAGGCAGCCTCAAGGTGGTTGCGCATATCGCGAAACTGGACTAAATATTCACTGGAAAGTTCAATTGCATAGGCACAAGATACCAAAACAGAAGGTGCAAATTGATAGGGCAGCCAGCGAATGCCAGTCTTAGGCTTAATATCGACAAAACCAAGCACACGCGCAATTTCTAATTGTTCGCGTAAGCTGGCGACAGATATTTTTAATTCTTTGCTTAAAACTGTTAGGGGAGGAAGGCGATCTTCTCCATTCGCAGCCCTTTTTGAAAGATATTGTAAAAATTCGGATAAAACACTGGACGAATTTTGTTGTATGCCCATAAAATCAATTCTAACCTTGATTTATTTATCTTATTAATCAGATGATTACCGTTATGGCGAGTATAACATCCCTGAAATTGATTAGTCAAGAGCAATGTGTAATCATAAATTGAATTGAATGTCAGATTAATTTCGGCAAATTATTGTAAGTGGAAATTTTCACTGAGATCGCGGATGGCCTGAAGCAGAAAAGACACAGCCAAAGGCATTACGGCTTCATCGATATTAAATTTAGGATGATGGTGCCCATATCGAAAACTCTCATTCTTAATCCCAGATCCAAAAAACATAAAACAGCCCGGAATTTGATTCAAAAATAGGGAATAATCTTCCGAAACCAGAGAGCGATATTGTGTATTTATTTTAAGCTCCGGAAAATGAGCAACTGTCTTGCTCAATATAATTTTGGCTACTGAGGCATTATTAATAACCGGTGGTGTAACTTCCGTAATCTCAACCCTGGCTTCGCAACCAAAAGCAAGCGCAACACCTTCCGCAATATCTTTAAGCCTGGCAATTATTTTTTGGCGAGTTTCACTATGAAAAGATCGGATCGTGCCTGTTAATTCCACTGTTTGTGGAATAACATTAAATGTCCCTCCACCATGAATACCACAAACACTAACTACACCATTATCCAATGGAGAAATGTTGCGGCTGACAATTGATTGAATGCTTTGAATAACTTGAGCTGCAGCCAAAATAGGGTCGTTTACATTTTGAGGCAAGGCGCCATGACCGCCTTTCCCTACAATCTGTATCGTAAAGCTATCCGCACCAGCCATAAATTCGCCAGGGGTGATGGCAGCCCACCCCACATCCATTTCATTCCAAACATGAATGGCCAGTGTATAGTCAGGAGCAGGATTATTGAGAACACCATCAGCAATCATGGCCTCAGCCCCACCAAGTCCTTCCTCAGCAGGCTGGAAAACGAGTTTAAGAGTGGCAGGGGGTTTGTTCTCCAAACTCATAAATTCTCTGGCTACTCCCAAACCAATACTGATGTGGGCATCATGGCCGCAGGCATGCATAACCCCTGGATTTTTAGACACAAAATCAAGTTCGTTCTCCTCAGTGATCGGTAATGCATCCATATCAAATCGGAGCAAGATTACTGGGTCGTCTTCACTTGCATAATGGGTAGCTGCAAGACCAGTTTTAGCCAGACCACTCTTTACTTCATATCCAAGTGATTCAAGCTCGAGTTTGATCACCTGCGCAGTTTTATATTCTTGAAAACCTAATTCAGGGTACTGATGAAATAGACGTCTTTTATTTACAAGATATTCTCGTAATTTAACCTGATCGCGATTTCTCGCAATTTTATTATTCACTTTCTCGCGGTCCGGATCTTCGTTTGCGGTGCTTCGGGCGTTGATTTCTTGAACGTGTATTTGGTTTTTCACTCGCATCCATCTTTTTCTGAGGTTCACGCGAATGCGGAGTTTCATCATTTTTGCTTTCCGGAGCAGATCGCATGACGATAGGTTCACCAACAATTTCCGATTTTGCTGCCTTGACCGTAGTATTCAAACTATCATGAATGGCTGGATCATATATTTCTATATCTGCGTTGTTAAATTCCCGTCTGCCAACTTGTGGAATTTCAACAACCACCGCCATTTTTAAGGGGAGCACGTCAACCACTTTTCCTTCGCCGATTGGTGTCATTACTCGTTTATTTCGCTTTGGCAACTGGCGGCGATTATCGGCATACATTTCATATTCATAAATTAAACAACATCGCAGCCGCCCACACATTCCAGTGATTTCCGCCGGCGTCAGAGAAATGCCTTGTTCCTTGGCCATGCGGATTGAAATTGAGCTGAAATCAGTTAGAAACATTGAACAGCAGCGGGTAGGTAATCCACAAGCACCCATTCCTCCTAAGATTTTCGCGACATCCCTTGGGCCAATCTGGCGCAATTCAATTTGCGCATTGTGCATGGTTCGGTTAACGTCATATTTGACAAAACGTAAGTCTATTTTATTATCACCTTCATAACTATAAAGAATAGTGACACGCGAAGAATCAAGGCTGATTTCTGATGAAATGGCCTTTACACCTTCCAGTTTATGCTCGCTGATTGAGCGTCGGGCCAGTTCGACCAGTTCTTTTTCTTTGCTTTCTAGCGACTCTCTGGTGGATAAATCTTCCTCAGTAGCTAACCGGTCTACCTTCTTCCAGGAGACATTTTCGTTGTTGGAGACATCTCCGAGGATTTGAGCAACCTGTCCCAGTTGCCAACCTCGGGATGTTTCGACAACTATCTTGTTTCCGACCTTAATATCTTCTAAATGACCGGCATCAAAGTTATAAAGTTTACCAACTTTGCTAAAACGAACACTAACTACATTGACAGCAGTACTTTCCATAGACTATTCCACAATCTCTAATTGAATGCCTGCTTGATTTTCCAGTGCAGACACGCTTAATTTCGCAGCAATTTTTTCTGCTATTTCACGCATCGCGACCGCCGGCTTTGAATCAGGAGAAGAAACAACAATGGGTATACCCGAATCGCCCCCGACACGCACATCAGCATCCATTGGGATCATGCCAAGGAAATCTGTTTTTGCCTCTTCCGCTAATCTTTCTCCACCACCTGAACCAAAAATCTCCATACGAGTGCCATCCGGTAAATCCAGATAACTCATATTTTCTATTACGCCCAGGATCGGAATATCAAGTTGCTTAAACATATATAATCCACGGGCAGCATCTTCGATTGAAACATCTTGAGGTAACGTAACGATGACTCCACCAGAGATCGGGATTGATTGAGCCAAACTTAGCTGGGCATCACCTGTTCCAGGCGGAAGATCAATCACCAGGTAATCCAAGTCCCCCCATAATACATCCGATAGAAATTGGCGGATGGCCGAGTGAAGCATTGGACCCCGCCAAATTAATGGCTGACCTGGTTTGACCATGAAGCCGATGCTCATCATTTTCACGCCATAAGTCTCGGCCGGAATTATTTTTTCACGTTGAAAAGGCGGCAATTGTTTCACTCCCATCATCGTCGGAATATTTGGGCCGTAAATATCGGCGTCCAAAAGACCGACCTTGGCGCCGTGATGCGCCAACGATACCGCAATATTAACAGCTACCGTAGATTTACCTACCCCGCCTTTCCCTGAGGCGACAGCGATAACATTTTTCACATTCATAGATGTATTTCCACGCGGGCGTCCATCTGAAGGTATATTGGCGTCAAAAGCAATTTCAACATTCTCAACACCATTAATTTCCATAACAGCCGAGCGAGCCTCTTTTTCAATTCGTGATCTTAATGGGCAAGCTGGTGTGGTTAACATAATTTTAAATTTTACGAGACTTCCTTCTATAGTAAGTTCTCGAATCATATTGAGAGTGACCAGATCTTTATGTAGTTCCGGTTCTTGAACAGTAGACAAGGCCTTTAGGACATCTTTTTCATTTATCTTTGCAGCCATAATTTAATAAAATCCTTTCAACTCAGAAGAATTCAATTACCCAATACGAGGGTTGTTTTGAATTTCTTGTTTTGTTTTTTCATATAAATTGATTAAATCCTGATCTTCTCCTCGATAGCGTTTTATGGATTGTTGAGCACATTTGGTACAACCTCGCATCGCACGGAATGAATCGGCATTACATCCTGAACAACCTACCAAACGCACAATCATTAATATAAAAGCTATTTGTTCTTGTTGGCTCGCTAGATCACTCAAAATATAATCTATCAACTGATCCCATTGGGGACCACGTAATCCTCTTAAAAAAGGTACTGAACGCAAAGGAAATATGACTTCCGTATCCGAATTATACATTAATTATCCACAACTTTCATTTAAGCAGCTTTGGCTGCCTGGGCAGCAGCTTTTTTAGCCTCTTTTTCTAATCGGGCAGTCTCTTCCTCTGCATACTGAACCGGGTGGGTTTTTGCATAATACGAAGCCGGCTTAAGTAATTTTTCCATATCGTAAATGTGGTGATTCATTCGGTCAAACCCGGCGATTTCATAATCGTGATCCATACGAATCGCTTCAAATGGGCAATATTCGGCACAATATCCGCAGTTCATACAGATATCTATGTCAATAAAAAACTTTTCAGGTTTCGGAATAGGTCTTCCTGTCTCAGGGTTGACAGAACGGGTAATCCAAATACATTGTGGTGGACAAACCTTGGCACAAATTCCACACGATGTGCAACGTATGTCACGCTCACCGCCTTCCAACTCATCATAAATTAGGAAAGGTATATAGCGAAAAGCTTCCGGAACTGGAATTTTCTCTTCGGGATATTGAACAGTAAATATTCCCTTTGTATCAGCCGAAAGGCGATCTTGAATGCCTTCTGCTGTTTTATAACGATCAGGTCCCTGCTTTAAATCTTCACTATACGTTTCAAATAAGTGTTTAAAGGTAATCCCCAAGCCTTTTATAATTCCTCGAATACCCACATTACCTCCTGGTTTCAGCGATCTACTTCGCCTAAGACAATATCAATAGAACCAAGGATCGCAACAGCATCAGCAATCTTTTCATTTCGACACATTTCTTGTAAACCGGTTAAATTTATAAACGATGGTGCTCTAATATGGTATCGAACCGGATTTGGCTGTCCATTCGAAACAACATAAAAACCAAGCTCTCCACGTGGGCCTTCCACTCTCCCATAACTTTCTCCAGGTGGCACCTTAACCTGGTATTGAGATTTTCCTTCAAAGATTGGACCTTCAGGAATCTGTTTAATTGCCTGCTGCAAAATGCGAGCACTCTCGCGCATTTCTTCAATCCGAACCAGATAGCGATCATAGATATCGCCATGATAGCGAACGATTACATCGAAATCGAAGCGATCGTAGATACTATAGGGGTCAGCTCTGCGGATATCGTAAGGCACCCCGGAAGCGCGCAAGATAGGGCCAACCGCAGAAAGCGCGATAGCTCTCTCAGCACTCAAAATTCCAATCCCTTTGCAGCGGGCAGTTACAATTTCATTCTCAGTTAACAGCTCATCCATTTCGTCAATTTTTCGAGGTAGGCGATTAAATGCCAGGTCGTGAATCTTCTTTAAAACGCCTTCAGGTAGATCACGTGCCAACCCTCCAAAACGAAAATAGTTACACATCATGCGCGACCCAGAAACCTCTTCGAAAATATCCAGGATTAATTCACGTTCCTTCAGCGCGTAGAGTGCCGGTGTGAAAAAAGCACCAAGGTCATTAAGCAGGAAACCTGTCACCATGAAATGGCTTTGAATACGTGAAAGTTCGGCCATAATGACGCGAATATATTCAGCTCGTTCTGGTGGCTTAATTCCCATCAGTTTCTCAACTGCCAGCGCATATCCAAAATTGTTACTCATGGCGTTGATGTAATCAATTCGATCGGTGAAGGGCATATTTTGCAAATAAGTATTTCGTTCTCCAATTTTTTCATGGTTACGATGCAAATAGCCGACTACCGGTTTCAAATCCACAACCGTTTCACCATCCACAAGTGCTGCCATGCGAAAGACACCATGTGTTGATGGGTGCTGTGGACCTAAATTAACAATCATATAATCGGTGTTCATCCCGTCCGAGTTTTCGGGTTGTTTCAAACCCATGTAGAGTGCATCTTCGCCATCAGGAATCCATTTTTCGGGATCAAACCCTGGTGGATATTTAAGGTTTGCATGAAAAGGATTAGCACTCTCGGAACGCACAGCTTCACCATTTGGCCAGCGTGAAGAAAATGGTTTGCTTTCTTCCTCAAAATATGCTTCTTTCCAATCTTTGCGCAATGGCCAGCCTGCAAAACCCTCCCATAATAATATTCGGCGCAAATCAGGATGATTTACAAAAACAATTCCATACATATCATAGACTTCACGTTCTTGTAACTCACTGCCGGGAAAAATATTGTAAAGGGAATCGATTTTAGGATTCTCTCTCGGTAATACAACTTTGAACGTAAGCACTCCTCCTCCCAAGGAGCGGAACAAATGATAAACAACTTCAAATGTTTCAGGGAAAAAATCAACTGCTGTTACAGAAGTGAGAAAATCATAACCCCAATCATCACGAATAGCTTTTGCAAATTCAAGTAGGAAGGGGCTTTGCACAATAAAACCCGTGTATCCAGGGCGCTCGTCTTGATGCACATTCTCGGGATAGAGAATGTGGAAATCAGGAATTGTTGAAACAAGAATAGGGTCACTCATAGCGTATCTTCCGTTGAAATCGATTCATCTAAAACTTTCGCCTCTAATTGCTCACGCGAAACCTGTTTGATTCTTTCAAAATTACGTGGGTCAATTAAATCTGGTCCTAAAATCGGAACAGGAATTTCTTCTTCAAAGTCCTTCCTATACCATTCAGCTTCACTCAATTTCTCAGTTTCAATTTTCTTCGTCAATGTAATCAAGCCATGCAAAAGCGCTTGAGGTGTAGGTGGGCAGCCAGGCACGTAAATATCTACCGGTATAAATTTGTCCACTCCAGAAACAACATTGTAACCTTCTTTGAATGGTCCTCCCCCTGAAGCGCAAGCACCCATGGCCAGCACATACCTTGGTTCTGGCATCTGATTATATAAACGAACGATTTGAGGGATCATCTTTTTTGTAACGGTCCCTGAAACAAGCATGACATCAGCTTGCCGTGGACTTGGTCTCATGACCTCCATCCCAAAGCGCGAAAAGTCAAAACGGCTTGAAGCAGTGATCATCATTTCAATTGCACAGCAAGCCAACCCAAACATCATCGGCCACAACGACTTGGAACGGCTCCAATTGTAAATTCGATCAAGGGTGGTTATGGCGACCTGATTTTGCATCTCCTCTGGTATATCTACGCCAGGTTTGTTCAATCCTTCATTTACCATGAGAAATCCTCCATAAATGGATTTAGTCTTGATACCAATCTGATTGTAACCTTTCAGGCACAGGTGTCAATATGCAATTAAGCAAAATTTTATTTGCTTAATTGATGTAAAATAATGACATGGCAAAAACTACCAGTGAAGAAATACTCGCATTTTTATCCAATCATAATCCTTCGACGGTCTTAGAACTGAGCTTACATATTAACGTGACCAAAGCCAACATACGCCATCATTTAAAGGTATTAATTGAACATGGAAAAATAATTGATGCAGGTCATACAACAAGAATTTCGCGCGGTAGACCTGCAAAGCGATTTACAATTAATCCCACACATCAACCAGACAATTATTTTGAAATGATTGATATGCTTTTCCAATATTTTGAAGATCATGAAACATTGATAAATTTGCTCAATAACGCTTTATACAAGAAAGTTGATATTGATCCACATTTACCATTGATACAACGCTTAAACCGGCTAATTAAGGCGTTAAATGAGCGCAATTACCAGGCACGTTGGGAATCCCATGCCCAAGGACCTGAAATAATTATCACAAATTGCCCTTACCGACAATTAATAGAGAAACATCAGGAGTTTTGCGAAATTGATTCAAGATTTATCTCAAAAATCACGAAGCAAAATTGTGTTCATTTACATCCCGTGATCGGTCACCAAAATTGCAAGTTCCATTTACCCCTTACCCCAGTGGGCAAATTAATTCCTCATTCAAATTGATTATTTATTTTGTTGCGAGTAAGATAAAATAAGTAAAAAGGTGATGAAATGAGTACAATCACACATGTACTAAAACGAAGCGGCGCAGTTGTCTCCTTTACTCCAGAGCGTATTACGAATGCAATCTACCGTGCTTCTGTTGCAGTTGGTGAGCGTAATTTGCAAAGATCGCGGCAAATTAGTGATCTTGTGGTTGCAGATTTGGAAAAGCATTATGGCGTGAATAAGATTCCAACCATTGAAGATATTCAAGATACAGTTGAAAAAGTCTTAATTGAAAATGGGGATGTTAAAGTTGCAAAAGCTTATATTCTCTATCGTGATGACCGTGCAAAAAAACGACAGGAACGTGCAGAACTGGCCTCACGCCCATCCGTCAACATCCCATGGGCAAAAATTTGGCATGTTCTGGACTGGGCCATTGATCAGGATTTAAATACGACTGCCGGACTTGCGCGAAGAATTGCCAAAGGTGAAATTGCTGAAATAATTACTGCCAGTGAACAGAAATATGAAGAAGATATAGAAAATGTAACCGAAATGGTTGCACTAAATAAAGATAGCCTCAAAATTGTGATTATCACAGGACCTTCGTCATCAGGCAAAACGACCAGTACAATCAAGCTTGGGCAAAGACTGGAACATCTTGGCCTTAAACTGACCACATTAAATGTCGACAATTATTTTTTTAATCTGGATATGCATCCAAAAGATGAGTTTGGCGATTATGATTTCGAAACTCCCCAAGCTCTGGATTTGGAATTAATTAACCAACACTTATCAAAATTAGTTGCCGGAGAAGAAATTTATGTGCCATATTATGATTTCAAGACCGGCATGCGCTCCAGTGATTTGACACCAATGCATTTGGCAGAAAATGAAATCATCCTTATCGATAGTCTCCATGGACTTTATCCACCAATGACTGATAGTGTCGGCGATGAGCATAAATTTAAACTTTATCTTGAACCATTATTGCAATTGAAAACTTCTTATGGCGAATATATTCGTTGGACAGATATTCGTCTGCTTCGCAGAATGCTGCGGGATGCATCCCACCGATCCTATGACCCGACCAAAACGTTGATGCATTGGCATTACGTAAGGACCAGTGAAATGCGTAACATTATTCCATTTGTTTCTCACGCAGATTACATCGTCAATTCAGCTATGCCGTATGAGCTTTGCTACTATAAGCCGAAATTAATGAATGAATTTCAAAAATGGACCACCGAATTGGAAGGCGACCCTCTCAAAACAGATGCTTACATCCGCGCTAAAAGAAACCGGGCTGCACTGGAAGATATTCCCGCACTTATTGATGAATCATTAATCCCAAGCGATTCTGTCATTCGTGAATTTATTGGTGGCAGTTCTCTAAAATACTGAGAAAGAATATGAGATTAAATAGTGGTTGCTAAAAATAACATTAGAAGAATTTGTGTTTATTGTGGCTCAGCAGATGGGGTGAAATCTGATTTCTATCAGGCTGCCTACCAAACCGGCAAATTGCTCGCAGAAAATGCAATCGAAATTGTTTATGGCGCAGGGAAAACGGGGCTGATGGGCGCATTGGCAGATGGCGCTCTGGAAGCTGGCGGGGTGGTAATTGGAATTGTTCCGGATAATCTAAATCAAGGCCAACTTATTCATAGCCACCTTTCACGCCTGGAAGTTGTGAATCATATCCAAACGAGAAAAGCACGAATGAGCGAAATGGCAGATGCGTTTATTGCATTACCTGGCGGTTTTGGAACCTTTGATGAGTTGTTCGAAACATTAACATGGGCTCAAATCGGGATCCATCATAAACCTATCGGTCTTTTAAACACAAGCAATTATTACGACCCATTAATTGCGCTCGTCAATCATGCACTCGCAGAGAATTTTATTTACGATCAACACAAAGTGTTGATGGTAATCGAAAAAGAGCCCGCGTTGCTACTGAGCAGTTTACAGACTTTTCAACAACCGGCTAATTTGGAGAGCTGGATTTCTCGTAACCAATAAGTATTCATTATTCCACGGTAACCGATTTGGCTAAATTGCGTGGTTGATCAACATCCAAGCCTCGTAATGAGGCAATATGGTATGCAAATAGTTGTAGTGGGATAACAGCAATCACAGGACTGAGCAGCCAGGGTGTCTCAGGTATCCAGAAAATGTGATCCGCTAACTCTTTGATGCGTTCATCACCTTTCGTGGCCACTGCCAAAACAGAACCACCACGAGCATTTACTTGCTCGATTTGACTAATCATTTTTTCATACCAGGGATCCTTTGGAACAATAGCCAGAACTGGAAAATCTCGATCCACCAATGCTATTGGACCATGTTTCATTTCGCCGGCCGGGTACGCTTCAGCGTGAATATAAGAAATTTCTTTCAACTTAAGCGCACCTTCATAAGCAATGGGCATATTAATCCCTCTACCGAGATAAAAAGTATTACGCATGTACTTAAATTCTTTTGCAATATTCATGATATCTTTATCGAGCTCGAGAACCTGTCCTACAAGCGCAGGTACGAGCCGTAAATCGCTAACCAATTGTTTTCGTTTCTCTTTTGAAATGGTGCCTCGCATGTCTGCTAACAGGAGCGCGATCATGTATAAATCCACCAATGGGGCTGTAAATGCTTTTGTTGAAGCTACTCCAATCTCCGGCCCAGTTTGCATCGAAATAAACCCATCAGAGAGGCGCGTCGCTTGCGAACCCAATACATTTACAATTGACCATAAAGTAGCCCTTTTTCGTTTCGCGAGCTCCATTGCTGCCAGAGTATCTGCTGTTTCACCTGATTGGCTGATTGCAATCACCAACGTGGTTTCATCAATAATCGGGTCCCTGTATCGAAATTCTGAAGCAATATCCACTTCCACCGGTATCCGGGCAATTTGTTCAATTAATAATTTTCCGACCATTCCTGCATATGCTGCAGTACCGCAAGCTGTGATAATTATTCGTTGAAAAGATTTTGCATTTTCAGCTGTCAGATTGAGTTCCGGCAATTGAATGAATCCGTTTTCGAAATCTACTCTGCCAGCCAGAGTATCCGTCAAGGATCGTACCTGCTCATGAATTTCCTTGTACATAAAATGACGGTATTCCCCTTTTTCCGCTGAAACAGGATCCCAGGAGATAATTTGTATTTCAGGATGAAGAACCGCCCCATCAAAATCCTTAATTGTTATCTGATCACGACCGAGCAGGACAATTTGTTCCGATTCTAAAAAGATTACACGTCGGGTGTGCTCAAGGATCGCCGGGATATCCGAAGCAATAAAATTCTCATTTTCTCCCAAGCCTATAACTACTCCGCCAGCGTTTCCAATTCGGGCAGCGATGATCTTATCCGGTTCACGAGTTGAAAAAGTAACAATTCCGTGTGCGCCTTTTAATCGTTTCAGAGCTGCCAGTGTCGCATTTTCAAAGTTGAGGCCAGAGGATAAATTTAATTCAATCAAATGGACAATTGTTTCCGTATCCGTATCAGTTTTAAATTCCACCCCCTCTGACCTTAATTCTTCTTTAAGTTCCAGATAATTTTCAACGATACCATTATGAACCACAACGACTTCACCGGTACTGCCAATGTGAGGATGCGCATTATTTGCCGTTGGCATGCCATGCGTTGCCCAGCGGGTATGACCTATGCCCAAATTGCCAGCTAATGGTTGCATATCAACAATTGCGGTTAATTTTCTTAGTTTTCCGGCGTCACGTCGGACCTCAATTTTCCCATTTTGCAAAACTGCAATCCCCGCAGAATCATACCCGCGGTATTCCAGTTTTTTTAATCCGTTGATAATGATCGGAGTCGCATCGCGATCTCCGATATAGCCAACAATTCCACACATATGCCTACTCCAATTAAATAGCAAAGTTATCTAAAATTTATTTTAATTTAAGGTGTAGGTACAGGTGACTCGCACCTGGAAGGCATCCGCTGACCTTTCGATTTTCCCGTAAAATAATCTAAACACTCAATTTACGGTTAACCCCAAATCGCTTTGGGGAACCTTCTTCCTCGTCAACCATTCGGCAATGGTCCATGCGCTTTCCTAACCTTTTGTAAAGTACAATTTTTCGGGATCACCTCCAAAAATGATTAAAATGCTACGGTAATTTCAGTATTATAACGAGTATATTCTGATGTGGATAGTTAAATGATTACGGTACTTTATTTAAGCCTATCTAATATGGATATTTGTCTTTCAAACAAAGTTGCTTTAGTAAGCATAGTTGGGTACGTTATTTCAAATAGACAATTTAATCAATCACGGGAAACTTAATTTTCTCATTCAATAAGTATTTGAAGTAGCCTTTAAGCACATTAAAATACCCATTTATCTGTACAATCCTGATATCAGGCGTTAAGTGATCAAATCATTGGGCAAAAAATCGACTTTATTGTTGTATAAAATTCTGACTTTCTCCTTTTCAAAGTCCACATCTATACGCGTAATTCCAGTGTTATTTAACTCAAAGAAAAACTTTTCTTTCACATAATCAGTTTCCAGAGGATAGAGACCAAGAACGGCCGTCAGTAAGTGGTTGTAAAATCCACCATGGCTGAAAAGTGCGATTGAGTCATCTGGCATATGGGTAGATAAAATACGGTCCCAAACTCGTTTTGCGCGAGTAGGGCGTTCTTCCCTTGTCTCAATAGGCTTGTTCCACCAACCTTGATAGGTAATCCCTTCGTCCAGCAAGATTCCTGGAAAGGTCTTCGTAAAATAATTGGAATTCTTTCCGGGCAAGATTATTGGATCTTCATCTTTATTGTCCAAGAAAATTCCCCCAGTCTCATGTATATCGATCCACAATTGTAAAGGTAAATTAAAAAGTGAAGCTACCGCCCAACCGGTCTTGACTGCACGGATCATCGGGCTGGCATAAAGGTGTGAAAAACGGAAACCTAACCGATTTTGCGGATCCTTTTCGGTATCCAATTTGTTAATAGGCAGATCCACGGATGGGGAAAAGAATTTCCGAAGCGCTTCCAGTTGTTTTTCTCCTTTTGGAGTTAAGTCCGGATCTTCACTACGTCCATCCACAGGCCCACCTATATCATAAAGGTGGTTATTTTCTGATTGTGCATGACGAATAAAGTATATTTGCATTGTCACCCTTAATTCTTCATTATTGTAAAAAATAAATTATTTAGAACACAAGCACATCTTTAATTGTGTTCCGAACCAATTATAAGACAGGTTTTCACAATTAGTGACAAACCGTCCAGCCTGTGCTATTGCGACCACATTTTCTGCTGATACTAAATGTATTTAATTTTGGTTAACTTTCCCGCTTCATTTACGCTAATTCAAAAAAGAATAACCCGGCAGGTGCATACTCTTCATCTCTAAAACGACAAAAAAATAAATGTGAATGATCCGGTTACGAATTTAGAATTTTCTCGCAAATGCCTGTTCTTTGAAGTTTACTGAAATTACTTCAGAAATCTATTCTTTTTGGTGTTGGGCCTTAAAAATTTGAAAAATAATAGAAACACGATACAATTCATTTGGTCATCAACCCAGATTTGGGCATTGAAGAAATTATAAATAATCTGTTGATTTGCGCCAAAATTTTAAAGCCCTCCACCGTTTAGTTTGTTGTAATGTGGGCAAAGATTAAAAAATTTCGTATTGTCTCCTCCTGAAATTCAACTTTTTTATTTAGAAGATAATTTAATTTATGGGTGGGTCCATGTGGGTGCACCCAGCGGAGAAATTAATGAATGCGTTGCCAGTAGGGAAATTACCACCTGAAATTGCTGACCGGATAGTCAAATTAGCGCCTATCTTAGACTCACGTGTTATTGTGGGCCCTGGAATTGGTTTAGATTGTGCTGTTATTGATTTCGGTGATAAATATCTGATAGTAAAAACAGATCCAATCACATTTGCAACGAAGAATATTGGTTGGTACGCTGTCCAGGTTAATGTAAATGATATTGTCACGACCGGTGCTTCCCCGAAATGGCTTTCAGCCAGTATTCTTCTTCCCGAGAATAAGACTGATGAGCACCTGGTTAATAATATTGTTACGCAATTATTTACGGCCTGCCAGGAAATGGGAATTTCTTTCATTGGCGGGCACACTGAAATTACACACAATTTTGACCGGCCAATCATTTCTGCTACTTTATTAGGTGAGGTTGCCAAAGAAGATTTTATCTCCCCAGCAATGATCCAATCGGGCGATGACATCGTTCTAATAAAAGAATTGGCAATTGAAACAACCGCCATTTTAGCCCTGGAGTTTGAGTCAGAACTGTCAGGAATAATCAACCGGGAAGAATTGGAAGAAGCTAAGGATTATTTATATAATCCAGGTATTGGTATTTACTCTGCTGCCAGAAGCGCATTATCTTTTGGCGGGGTTCGAGCCATGCACGATCCGACTGAAGGCGGTCTGGCAGCCACCTTATGGGAACTATCAATTGCAACTAATAAATTAATACAATTTATCCCACAAAATATTTTAATATCGGAGCTTTCCAAAAAAATATGTAAGCATTTCGACATTAACCCCTTAAATACAATTTCATCCGGCGCTTTAGTTGCTGCTGTTGACCCACTAAAGAGCCTGGGATTGGTTAATTTTTTAAATGAGAAGGGAATCCTGGCCAGCATTATTGGCAAGGTTGAGGATCCGGGTAGCCAGGTCTATTTTCTTTCTTCGGAGGGGAAAAAAGTTCTCAGACGACCAGATCGGGATGCGATTGGTACTGTTTTTTCCTAGATAATTACACATTTTCTGTATCCCCAATCTGCTATTAGTTACACAAAATACCGTTAGAAAAATTTTATTATCGGGCGGTCATGGTAAAATAAACCACACAATTCTGCAACAATTTATTAGAATTTGCGCCTGTAGTGAAATGGACATCACGTTGCCCTCCGAAGGCAGAAGTCCGAGTTCGAGTCTCGGCAGGCGCACAAAAGTATATAAAAAACTGATAAATCTATTAAACAATCTTAATAATTATTCAATATACTTCTATAAAGGTTATTTTCATTAAGAAAGAGGTAATATACATGATCGGGTTTGGCGGCTATGGCTTATATCTGCTATTCAGTCTACCAGCTCTTTTACTGGGATTTTGGGCTCAAATAAAAGTTAAGGGAGCTTTAAAAAAATATTCGCAAATACGGACAACCACTGGCTATACCGGTGCTCAAGTCGCTCGCAAAATGTTGGATTCGAATGGCTTGAATGACGTCAACATTGAACAAACACGGGGATTCTTAACGGATAATTACGATCCACGTTCGAAAACATTGCGTTTAAGCCCGGAAATTTACCAGGGCAATAGTATCGCTTCTGCAGGCGTTGCTGCCCACGAAGCAGGACATGCATTACAAGATAGTGAAAATTATTTTGCGTTGAAGATACGATCTGCGATGGTTCCAAGTGTTCAGTTGGGAAGTTGGCTGGGGCCGATAATCTTCATTGCCGGTCTTTTATTAAATTTTCAAAACCTGGCTTGGGCAGGCGTTATTCTATTTGCAGCAACTGCCTTATTTGCTTTAGTAACGTTGCCTGTCGAATTTAATGCAAGCAACCGCGCTAAAGCCTGGCTGTCTAATTCGGGAATGATTTACCTTGAAGAATCAAAAGGAATAAAAAGTGTACTGGATGCAGCTGCCCTTACTTACGTTGCGGCAGCCATTCAAGCAATTTCCACTTTACTCTACTACGTATTTTTGTTAACCGGTTCGCGAAGACGCTAGAATTTCATTACAGAAATACAAAAACACCACCAAAATCCAAGTGGTGTTTTTTGTATTTAACAAGAGCCAATTTAGATTATCTATGTTAAGTGAATAAATGTATGAAAATGGCAAAAAGGTTGGTCTAATCGAAAGTCAATTTTGTTAGTTCAAGCATGATGATCCATCAATCGGAAAGATTTAAACTGCCTGTTGGCCCTTTGCGGATTGGATTTAACATTAATGAAAGAAGTGTTGTTGCCAAAAGCATGATAAACAATGCAGGAAATTTATTTGTCAGTATGGATTCATAGCTGAATGGAAAAAGTTGTGCATAAGTATATGAAAATAGAGTAGAGGAATAAGTAATAGAAAAAATGAGCAGTAAAACTATAAATAATTTATTCAGACGAGGATTACCGATTTTTCCTAAAAATTCATATTCCATGAATACCATGGTGACTGGTGCCACAAGAATTGACAATGTGTAATCGTGACTTACAGAAGGAATCAACAACGCTCCCAAAGTGCAAGCAAGAAGCAAAACGAAGTTTATTCCCTTCTGTTTGTTCCGATATGCTTGATAGATTACCAATAATATACAAAAAGCAACAATAGCAAGCAGCATAATTTGGATTAAACCCGAATATTTATAATCTGGTCCAAATAATAATATGATGAAAGAGCGGATAGAGTGGTTACCAATCCAGATATATGGTGTTGAAATTTGATAAGCGATCGCATTTATGAAATCAACGAATATATGTGGGCCTAAAACAAATAAAAGTGAAATATTAACAACGCCCAGCATCAACAACCTTTTGATGTTATTTATCCAATCTTGCCAGTTGCTAATTAACATAACAATAAAAATAAGAGGGAACACTTTTAATTGGACTGACAAAGTGAATAGAAAATATGCCAAGTAACGATATCTAAAGTGAAAATGGAAAATCCGAATTGCTAGAAAACATAAGGAAATCGCAATCACATTAAATTGGCCCCTTTCAAGTTCAAACTGAAACCCGTAAGAAAGAATTCCGGTAATAAAAAACAATATTAGTAAAGATGAGGCTTTTTTATTCTTGCTTGTTTTTAATGGGAACAAATATGTAATTATTGCAAAGCAAAATACATTAATTAGGGTGATTATTCTATACGCCATGCTAATTGATATGGTCAGTAGAGGTCCAAACAATATGCTCGCAAGCGGTGGGTATAAATTACTTCCGACATAAGGGGTTTGTTTCCTAATAAACAACGATTCGCTGTAAAACAGCATCTGATCTAAATCAATACCGATTGGATCAATTGCAGGCAAATACATCGGGAATTGCATAACTTGAGCAGACATGAATATTGGAAATACAAAAAAAAGTAAATATGAAATTGAAAACCCAAGAATAACCCAGGTTACGGGAGAGGTATTTAAAGCATTCTTAAGAAGTTTTTCAACCCTTTCCAAATTCTTTAATGTCAATAATAACAAACCACATACAATCAAGAGTCCCCCAACAAATCCTGAAATTAACCGATAATTTAATAGTTCCACAATTCTACTGTCAGAAATATTATGGTCTTGAGAGAGATAGTTGGAAGCAAAAGTTGGAGTAACAATAATCGTCAAGGTTAGGCCAAGAATTCCCAAAATTAAAATAAGGACGCCAAACATTCTTAGAGGTTGTTTTAGAAATCGTGGTTGATCTCTTTTGATAGTCATATTTCCTCCATTGACCAGATAGGGGTTGTTGCCAGATCCTTCGTTATCATATAATCTTGATAATTTACACTAGTAGATAAAATTTTTTCTGAAAAATTCTAAACATAACAAAAAATGATGACGCATGACGCCTGGGTTTTGCAAAACTAAATGAGAGAGCCCGATGGCCTCCCGGGATAATTTTACCGTAAACGAAACCTCACTTGAAAGATTTGGTAAATATGGAAAGGTTTTCTTAATAGAAAAAGGTAGGGATAAAGTGTTTTGTAAAAAAAAATTAGCATATCCTCCATTGTCTTATCATTTTTTACTCACTAAGTGAGAAGAAATACTTAACTTTCATTAATCTTGGCTAAATAAGACATTAATTGTGATTAGATGACGTAAAATGAGGGTACAATCACTTGATATAAGTTACTTTTGTGATAAATTTAACACATACTTAAAAATCTTTATTTCGAACGGAATCAAAATATGCAGAATATGCAGAACAAGCAAATACCCGACATTGTTGTAGGCCGTTTGCCCTCTTATTTACAAATGTTGAAGAGGCTAAAAACGGCCGGAGAAACAAACACTTCATCAAAAGAATTAGGCCTCAAACTTGAGATATCGGCTGCCCAAATCCGTAAAGATCTCTCACACTTCGGTGAATTTGGAAAACAAGGAACCGGCTACTCGATTAATTACTTAATTGAGTGCCTCGAGGATATCTTACATGTCAATAAAGTGTGGGATATGGCTTTGGTTGGAGTCGGGTTTTTAGGACACGCTATTGCAAATTTTCAAGGATTCAACCATCATGGCTTCCAAATAAAATGTATTTTTGATGTTGACCCATCCAAAATTGGCCAATTTGTAGCAGGGCATATTATTTTAGATATTTCCGAATTGGAGAAAGTAATCCGAAAACTTAATATTCAAGTTGCGATGATTACTGTAGACGCTGACAATGCCCAGGATGTGGCAGATAAACTTGTCCGAGCCGGCATTAAATCCATTCTAAATTATGCGCCAGTGATCATCAAAGTACCTTCTGGTATTCAAATACAATACATAAATCCAATTATCAAATTACAGCACATGACCTATTATTTAAAATAGGTTACTTCCAGAATCAGTTCGTAATTTCGTAAGTATTGCCATTATTGGAATTAAACGCGTATCAGCGATCTTTTCAACACATTTTTCATTGCTAATGCCTTGGCTGCCCCTTCGGCGGTACAGGTCATCGGGTTATCTACCAGATAGGCAGGTATACCTAACGCTTTGGTCAGATACTTATCGATACCAGCCAGCATGGCACCCCCTCCGCATAAGGCAACTCCGCGATCGATAATATCGGATATTAGCTCCGGAGGGGTTTTTTCCAGAACATGGCGGATCATGTTAACCAGATCTGTAAGGGGAGGAGCAAGCGCATCAACAATATCATCGCGGGTAATATTCACTGGTTTTGGTAATCCTGTTACCTGGTCCTGCCCTTGAATTTCCATACTGCGTTGATCATCGTTTTGTATAGCAGAACCGATTGATATTTTTAATTTTTCCGCTGTAGGCTGACCGATAATGACACCAAATTTCTTGCGGATGTAGGTCGAGATTGCCTCATCGAGTGCCAAGCCTCCGGTTTTCGCGGTTTCACCCGTAACAATATCCCACATGGCCATGACAGCTGCCTGGTGAGTTCCTCCACCCATACTTATGATCATATTGCCGGTCGGGGTGCCAATCGGTAAATCCACGCCTAAAGCAGCTGCAATCGGTTGAGAAACGATATAGACCTCCCTTGAAGAGATGAGAGCCACTGCTTCCACAGCCCGGCGTTCGACAGAAGTAACACCGTATGGCGTTGTAACCGCAATTTTGCGAGAACTCAAAAAACGCGAGCCGCCTACCTTGCGAATCATCTCAGACATGAGTAGTTCCGTTACACTATATTCTGCGATAACTCCATTTTGTAGTGGGCGCAGGACCTCAATCGATTCAGAAACACGCCCCATCATATCACGTGCAGATTGACCCCACTCAACCATTTTGCGTTCATTAACGACCACAGCAGCAACTGTAGGTTCCATTAAGACAACCTGATTACCTTCCACAATCACTGTATTCATTGTTCCGAGGTCGATTCCAAGCTCTCTAGAAAAGACTGCCATTCGTTTGTATCAACCTTTCACATAAATTAAAAACACGAAGCACTACCCACGGAACCGTTGCATATCCTTACCTTTTCGATATTTCCTAATCGCATCCAACCGTAAAGAGGATTTTCTTAAGCTTGTCCGTAAAGTTTCGATTTCTTCGAGATTGAGCAAATACTGCTCTTCAAGCATGTTTTCTGCTTTTGATTTTGCGGTTTCAGCACGGGCCACATCAATTTCTTCTACATTTTCAGCAGCATCTGCCAGAATTGTAACCTGATCCGGTTGTACTTCCACAATACCACCAGCTACTGTGAAATATTCTCTTTCATTATTTACAACAACGGTTACAACTCCAAAGGCAAGCGTCGATAATAACGGTGCATGGTTTGGAAGAATACCCATTACTCCATCAGCACCCGGAACGACTACCATGGACACTTCACCGCTGAATACCATTCGATCTTGGGATACTATTTCACATCGGATTGGCATCTGTTCATCCTACAATTTTCAACTGTTCAGCTTTTGCAACGACGTCACTGATTGATCCTACCATATAAAAAGCTTGTTCTGGTAGTCCATCGTGCTTGCCATCCAATATTTCTCTAAACCCTTGAATTGTCTCTTTCAGCGATACGTATTTGCCTTCGATACCGGTAAATTGTTCAGCCACAAACATCGGTTGAGAGAAAAACCGCTCAATTTTTCTGGCGCGCGAAACAATCAATTTATCATCCTCACCAAGCTCATCAATACCTAAAATTGCAATAATATCCTGCAGATCCTTGTAACGCTGTAATACTCGTTGTACTTCACGGGCAGTGTTGTAATGATCCTCTCCAACAATTTTAGGATCAAGAATTCGAGAGGTCGAAGATAATGGGTCTACAGCCGGATAAATTGATTTTTCGGCAATCGATCGTTCCAGAGCAATAGTTGCATCAAGATGGGTGAATGTTGCCACGGGAGCAGGATCGGAATAATCATCTGCCGGAACATAAACCGCCTGCATGGAGGTGATTGAGCCAGATTTAGTAGAGGTAATTCTTTCCTGTAATTCTCCCATTTCGGTAGCTAATGTGGGTTGATAGCCGACTGCTGATGGCATTCGCCCGAGCAATGCGGATACTTCTGAACCCGACAATGTGAATCGGAAAATGTTATCAATAAACAACAGCACGTCTTTTCCTTGGTCTCGAAAATATTCAGCCATTGAAAGTGCAGTCAAGGCGACACGTAACCGAACCCCGGAAGGCTCATTCATTTGCCCAAACACCATCACTGTGTCTTTCATAACGCCTGATTCCATCATTTCGCGATAAAGCTGGGTGCCTTCGCGGGTACGTTCACCAACCCCGGCAAATACAGAATTTCCCTGGTGCACTGTTGCAATCGTACGTATGAGCTCCATGATAATGACTGTTTTTCCAACCCCTGCCCCTCCAAATATGCCAGTCTTTCCGCCCTTGGTAAAAGGAGCAATCAAATCGATCACTTTCAAACCAGTCTCAAAAACTTCCACGCGGGTAGATTGGTCTGCAAATTTCGGGGCATCACGGTGTATGGGATATTTCACTTGTGATTTTACTTCACCCTTATTATCAACAGGTTCGCCCAGTACATTGAAAATGCGCCCAAGGATCTCAGAACCCACGGGAACCATGATCGGTTGAAAGGTCCGCCGGCATTCAGTACCGCGTTGCAACCCATCTGTGGAACCCATTGAAATACAACGAACCCAATTGTCCGGCAGCTGTTTTTGTACTTCCAAAACCAACACACCACCCGAATCTAACGGAATTTCCAAAGCTTCATATAATTCCGGCAAGTTATTAATAGGAAATTGGACATCAACAACTCCACCTTGTATTTGTATTACCTTTCCGTCCATTCGTTCCATTTTCATCCTCCAATGAAGGTATTGCTCAGCATGGGATCAAAATTCTTATAGTTTTGTACTTAATGCTTCAGCACCACCAGCTATATCCAACATTTCATTTGTTATGCTTTGCTGTCGAGCTTTATTGTATTGCATTTGCAAAATTGAGATTAATTCAGTAGCATTCTCAGTAGCATTTTGCATTGCGATCATTCGAGCCGCATTCTCGCTAGCTTGTGCAGATAGTATTGATTGATAAATTTGTAAAGCAGTAAATCGCGGCACAATTGTATCCAACACTTCTGACTGGCCTGGTTCATATGAAAAGATAGAATTCGTTTTGTGGTGGGTAACATTGTAGCCCTCTTCGGAGGGGTCAGCATACTTTACTTTTAGAGGCAAAATCTGACGAACCTCGGGTACCTGCTGTAACATTGATTCAAATCGTGTGTAGGCAATAAAGACCTCATCGTAATTTCCATCCAGGAATTCATCCACAGCCAGCCAACCGATAGCTGAAACATCACTGAAGCGTGGTGAAGTAGGCACTTTGTCAAAATCCGCCAGAATACGTTGTTTCCTGCGCAAAAGTAAATCACGGCCTTTTTTTCCAACCGCAACATAAGCAACCGGATTAGGAAATTCTATAAACTTGAGCAATGTTTTGCGAACGATATTTACGTTGTATGACCCAGCCAGGCCGCGATCACTCGTAATTAGGATAACGAGAGTATTCTTGATCTCATTTCGGGGTGCTAATAATGGGTGTAATGGTAAATTTTCTGATTGTCTGCCTAGATGAACGACAACTTTCCACGCTTTTTCAGCGTATGGTGCGGTTGCATTGACTGCCTGTAATGACTTGCGTACCTTACTTGCACTTACAGTTTGCAATGCACGGGTTACCTGGGAAAGGCTTTTAATGCTTTTTATCCTGACGCGCATTTCCAGAGCGGATGTCATAATTAGTTATCTCTCATCATTTCCACGTATTATTGAAGATCTGAATTGCATGCCTCAATTGACTTTCAGTTTCGGGGGAAATCCTTTTTTCGTTTTGAATAGCACGCCCTATTTCGGGATGAGATGAGTCTAAATAACGTATTAAATTGTTTTGATACTCTTTGATTCGCTCAACAGCAATCGTATCTGTGTAGCCATTGACACCGGCAAACAAAATCATTACTTGATCTTTGAGTTCCATTGGCTCATATTGGGGCTGCTTAAGAATTTCCTGTAGGCGCAAACCACGATTAAGTTGATCCTGGGTGGCTTTATCGAGGTCGGCACCAAATTGGGCAAAAGCAGCCAGGTCACGGAATCCAGCCAAATCTAAGCGCAATCGATTGGCTACTTGCTTCATAGCTTTGGTTTGAGCAGCACCTCCAACGCGAGAAACAGACACACCGACATTAATGGCAGGGCGAATGCCTGCATTAAAAAGTGACGATTCAAGGTAAATTTGGCCATCTGTAATTGAAATGACATTGGTGGGGACATAAGCTGAAACATCACCCAGCAGAGTCTCAATAATGGGTAAAGCCGTTAATGATCCCCCGGTTCCTTTTACTTTTACTATCTTAAATTGATCCATTTCCGCTTGGTTTTTCAAAGCCTTTTCGGCTAACTCGTATGATTGTGGGCCACTGTATACCTGGCCTTCATAAGATTCCGGTAAAATAAAATTTTCACCAGCATCTTTTTTGGGAAGAATAACATAATCAGCTGCAAGTCGAGCTGAACGTTCTAACAAGCGTGAATGCAAATAAAATAAATCGCCTGGATATGCCTCCCGACCAGGAGGTCTGCGCAGTAAAAGAGAGACTTGACGGTAAGCCCAGGCATGTTTGCTTAAGTCATCATAGACCACCAACGCATCACGCCCAGATTCCATAAAATATTCGCCAATTGTGCAGCCTGAATAAGGAGCAATGTATTGCAATGCAGCGGATTCGTCTGCGGAAGCCATTACAACAATAGTATTATCCATTGCTCCGTGACTCTCGAGCAATGCGATGGTACGAGCCAAAGCAGATTTCTTTTGTCCGATTGAGACATAAATGCAAATCAGATTTTTGTCTTTTTGGTTGATAATTGTATCAATTGCAATCGCAGTTTTTCCAGTTTGGCGGTCGCCGATAATTAGCTGACGTTGTCCTCGGCCGATAGGAATTGGCGCATCAATGGCAATTATTCCGGTTTGAACCGGTGAATCCACATCCTGGCGGTCAATAACACCCGGAGCTATCCTCTCAATTGGCCGAAATTCAGAAAATGCAAGCGGGCCTTTTCCATCCAATGGCTCGCCTAATGCATTAATAACCCGCCCCAATAAGCCATCTCCAACCGGAACTGAAGAGATTCTCCCGGTGGAATAAACCTTCATCCCCTCAGAAACCTTTGAATAATCGCCTAATATAATAATTCCTACTCGATCTTTTTCAAGGTTAAAGGCGACTCCCATGACTCCATTTTCAAACTGGACGAGCTCCTGAGATCGGATTTCTGATAAACCATCTGCCTGTGCAATTCCATCGCCAGCTTCGGTCACCTCTCCCACACTGCGAAGTTCAAATCCAGGTTCAAATTGATCGATTTTCTTAATGAAATCTTTGGTGAATGAATTTATTTGGTGAACCATCAAGCCTCCGTGATTTAATATCGAATTTCTGAGACGAGTGTTTTATCAAATCGTGAAACCAGTGCAAGAACAAGCTGTCGAGCATGAACATAGTCATCATAATGAATAATTGAACTATGCGAATGAATGTGCCGGGCAGGAACTGTTATTACGATTGTTGGTACACCTGTTCTATAGAGATGAATGGCACCACCATCAGTAGCCCCACCTGTAATCATTGACACCTGGGTGGGAATATTGCATTCATCAGCCACTTCTAAAACAAAATCTCGCAGCTTCAAGTTTGGTATCATGCGCGCATCATAAAAGAGAATGCCTGGGCCACTGCCAAGTTTTATTTCAGTTTCTTCTGGTTTTACCCCGGGTACATCCCCGGCAATATCAGCTTCCAAAATAATGGCAATATCTGGTTTTACCAAATCAACTGTGGTTGTCGCTCCTCGAAGGCCAATTTCTTCCATAACAGTGGCAGCCGCGAAAATTGTATTGGGGTGTTCAATATTTTGGAATTCACGAAGTACCTCAATCATGACGGCGACTCCAACACGATCATCAAACGCCTTGCTCAAAAGGCTTTTTCCATTGTTAAGAACTTCAAATTTTGCATCCGGGGTAATTGGATCGCCTACACGCACTCCCGCATCATCAACTTCCTGGCGTGAAACAGCTCCAATATCAATATACATTTCACTTTTTTCAACGACTTTTTTCCGCTCCTCTGCAGATAATAAATGGGGGGGTTTTACACCAATTACCCCTTTGATGTCGCCCTTAATTGTGCTGATAACTACACGTTGACCTAGCAAAACCTGGTCAAACCACCCTCCAAGCGGAATAAAGCGGATATACCCCTCCTTGGAAATGTACTTCACCATAAACCCAATTTCATCCATGTGGCCGGCTAACATTACTCTGGGATTGGTAGCGTTGCCTTTCTTTTCAACAATAATACTGCCAATTTGGTCACGATGAATTATTCCCAGGTCGTTAAAATGATTTTCAATAATTTCACGTACGGGTTTTTCGTATCCCGAAACCCCCTGAGCTTCTGTTAATGACTTTAACAATTGAATCGAATCTTCCACAATTCACCCTCTCATTTGTAATGCTTTTCATATTGGATGTGAAAAATAATACTAAAATCATACCTGAAAGGCGTAAAAATGTCTAGCCGTGCTGGTTGTGAAAAATCGCCAGGAAGGTTCTTTATGAGAAATATCTAAGGGCTGCCAAAAGCCGATCCTCAACGCTCTCCGCAGTATCACGAGGGATGGTTTGGATCGCTGCCTGAGCTTCAACAATACTGTATCCTAAGGCAGTCAGAGCATCCAACACTTCAATATCAGTTTCCTTTAAGCCACCAACAGGCGCCTTTTCATCTTCAGTTACTTGGATTTTTCCTTGGAGTTGAATGATGATTTTTTGGGCTGTTTTTCGACCCACTCCAACCACGCGGTTAAATATTTCTGCTTGTTCTGAAATCACAGAGCGATTTATGGTGTCAATTGAAAGCGTACTCAGGATTGAAATAGCCAGGCGTGGCCCTACACCGCTAACCCCCAAAAGTAAGTTGAAATAAACCTTTTCCTGATAATCAGCAAATCCATATAATGACAGTGAATCTTCTCGGACGATCAACTGCGAAAACAAAGAAATATTATCTCCCACTTGTGCTTGATCAACAACTTCGTGAGTTGCAAAAACTTGGAATCCAATCCCAGCAACTGAAATGATAAGAAAGTCATTTCCTTTTTGGATCACCTTTCCCTGAATTGATGCAATCATTAGCCCTCCCTTGCAGGGTGATTTTGATTATAAATTTCATACAGAATGATTCCTGTGGCAACAGCCAAATTAAGTGAATCACTCTTGCCTGCCATTGGGATTGATACCAAATGGGTACTGAGTTGTACCAACGGTTCGGAAAGCCCCTGTCGCTCGCTGCCCATCATTAAAATCATATTTGCGGCATAATTAACCAGGCGAAAATCTAACGGGGCAGAATCACTGGCTCCTATTACCGGTAAATGATTTCTTAAAACAAAGGCCTGGAAATCTTGGTTAGTTGTCTTGATCAATGGAATCGAAAAAATGGCACCCATGCTGCTCCGAACTGAACCAGAATCATATGGATCAGTGCATTCATCGATCAAGATTAAGCCTTTGGCACCCACTGCATCTGCAGTTCGCATTATCGTACCCAGGTTACCCGGGTCTTGAATGCGATCCAAACAGATCCATAAACCAGGTTGTGTGAGAATAAAGTCAACAGGGTACCAGCGTTGACAGATGACTGCCGCGAGTCCTTTGGGACCATCCTTAGTGGATATAGAACGGAATACATTCGAATCAACAACCAATTGATTAATCTTTTTATGAGACATCTCCGAAATAAGGTGCCTGCCATACCCATCACCTACCAGTTCGGGAGAAATTATCAGCTCCACAATCGGCCAGCCTTCCGCCAATGCTTCACCGACAATACGGACACCCTCCACAAAAAATACTTGTTGCTCATCTCGCTGCTTTCGGCCGCGAAGTTTTCGGATACTTTTGATGCGGGCATTGGAAGTACTTGAGATTATTTCACTCATACAAATCCATAATTTTTTTACTGTGGGCATGGGTAATGGCGATTGCCAACGCGTCTGCAGCATCATCAGGCTTTGGTATGTCAACAAGATTCAAAATTGATTGCACCATGAATTGCACTTGTTTTTTCTCAGCTCCCCCATAGCCAGCTACAGCTAATTTCACTTGCATAGGTGTATATTCAGCTATTGCAACTCCTTTTTGAGCCAAAGCCAAAAGCACTACACCGCGTGCCTGGCCGACAGAAATTGCTGTGGTTACATTTCGCCGGAAAAAAAGTTTTTCAACTGCACATGATACGGGTGAAAACTCTTCGATAATTTCGATCATTCGATCATAAATAGCAATTATCCGTTCGCCCATTGGTAAATTGGCGGCTGTTGAAATAACACCATATTTTATAGCTTTAATTCCGGATTGGTTTTCTTCAATAATGCCATAACCGGTTGATGCAGTTCCAGGATCAATCCCCAAGATGCACATATTGTTGGATAAATTACTCCATCGCCTCCATGGCTTCATCTGAAATTTTTAAGTTGGAAAAAACGTTGACCACGTCATCCAATTCTTCCAACGCTTCAATGACACGTAATACCTGGATTGTCTCTTCAACTCCCAAATCAATTTCCTGGTTTGGAAGCATACGTAACTCGTTATCTTCCAGGTGAATTCCGGCATTTCGAAAGGCATCATTCAAGAGCTTATAATTTTCGACCGGTCCAATTACTTCAATAAAATCATCTTCATCTGAAATATCATCTGCACCGGCTTCTAAGGCTAACTCGAAAACTTTATCAAAGTCGATATCTTCAGAAGAGAATGAAAAATAAGATGCACGGTGAAATTGCCAGGAAACTGAACCTTGCTCCCCCATCGTTCCATTTGCCCGATTAAGAATATGGCGAACATCAGCAACAGTTCGGTTCCGATTTTCAGTCACACATTCGATGATTAATGCGATTCCATGCGGACCATAGCCTTCATAGGTCGCTTCTTCATAGCTACCTTCTTTTGATTCTCCCGATCCGCGTTTTATTGCACGTTCAATGTTTTCCTTGGGCATGTTTACGTCTTTTGCTTTATCAATAGCCAACCTTAAGCGCACATTTGAGTTAATATCACTACCACCCTCTTTTGTTGCCATAGCAATTTCACGAGCTACTCTGGTGAAAACTTTCCCTCTCTTTGCATCAGCGGCGCCTTTTTTACGTTTAATCGTTGACCATTTAGAATGCCCAGACATAGAATTATTCTCCTTAACAAAATTTACCCATTTGGAATTAAAAAAATTATACCATTATCATTTGAGTGGCTACTACCCATTCAAAGGATTAATTTTGGTAATCTCAAAATCAAATTTATAGATTTTTTTTGTATCTTTTCAATAAAATAGGGTTGAGGAGTGTTTCTAGACGGGCGATCGCGCGCTTAAAAACACTCTGTCCCTAATTTTTTAAATGCTACAAATCATTTATTGAATTAGTTCCAGGTTTTTTTCAATAATTGGAATGGCCACAACAATCAACCGATGCGTATTTGAATAATATGGCCAACAGGTAACCAGCGTAATTCTTTCATCAGCCGAAGGTAAAATCCATTTAGCATTATTCAATCTTTGATCCAGGTCCACATCTCTTTCTGGTAATATCATCACGTTGTTTACAACGTAAAAGAAAGAACTTCCATCCACACCATCAATCTGAATTCGATCTCCAACTTTTACCAGGTTTAGATTCTCAAAAACTTTTCCGAAGACATTGTGATGCCCATTTAAAACAGTATTCCCTTTTGCGCCGAGTCCTACGCTGTCATATTGCCAACCAACCGCATATAAATTTGGGGCAGACCACTGGTCATAGGTTTTTTTTTGTAATTTAATTTCTTTTTTCAGAGCCGGGATTATCAGTGCATCCAATTCGATTGATTTAATAATTAACCGCGCCGGGTCTATTTGTTGAAGATCACTTTTCAATTCCTGATGCCGTGTATTTTTCTCAATTTGAATGGGCACAAAACCTTTTTCTGTCTCAGTTTCATCTACTTTCGGTATTTGTGTGAATGATTCTTTAGTAGGTTCGTTGCTTAAATAAAGCGAGTTCAACTGATTGCGGGCAGATTGGGTGATATCAGTTAAATCCGGTGCGCTAGACATAAGAGCAGGTGTATCTTCATTAATTTTCATCAGGAATTGGCTAATATCAACATTACTCATTAAAGCATTGCCAACAGCTAATACCAGGAGTAATAATCCAATTCCAAAATAAAATATATTTTTCATGTAGCAAATTCTTTCATGTCCAAGTTTTAATTTACCAAATTATTTTTTACGAAGGCCTAATTCTCCTTATCATTAGCGGTTATCCAAAGAATTAAAGGATGGTTCAGAGATAATTCAAACCCGAACCATCCTTTTAATATTATTTTTTATAGGCCAAATTTTCTGCGAATTCCGGTGAAGACAAATGCAAATCCTAAGAAGCCTAGACCTAAATTGAGCATGGTATCCTGAACAAGATTTACTTTTGCGACCGGGCTCATGTCTGCTCCGGTAACCGGGATTAGAACACTGGGTGTATCGATTACTGGGGGCGGAGGTACTGTTGCCACAGGGGTTGATGTCTCACCAGTAGGAGTGGGACTTTGAGGTGTAGGTGTTGGGTCTTGAGGTGTTGCTGTAAATTCCTGTGGTGTTGAAGTTGGCTGCTCAGGTGTGTTGGTAGCCGTCGGTTGCTCAGGTGTGTTCGTAGCTGTCGGTAGCTCAGGGGTGTTGGTTGCGGTTGGCTGCTCAGGTGTGTTCGTAGCCGTCGGTTGCTCAGGTGTGTTCGTAGCTGTCGGTAGCTCAGGGGTGTTGGTTGCGGTTGGACCCTCAGGTGTATTTGTGAAAGTGGGCGTTGGGGTAATTGGCGTCGGGGTAGGATCTTGAGGGGTAATGGTGACCACTGCTGTGTTGGTAGGGGTGAAGGTAGATGTAAAGGTGGGTGTAAATGTTGATGTGGGGGTTGGTGTAAACGTCGCTGTATTCGTTGGAGTCAACGTAACAGTAGCCGTTTCTGTAAAAGTGGCCGTATTCGTTGGGGTGTATGTCTTTGTAAAAGTTGGCGTGCTGGTTTCTGTGAACTTTGACGTAGCGGTAGCAGTAACGGTGGGTGTATTCGTTGTTGTTGGAACTGCACATTCTAAATGGCAAGAATTACTCCATATGGGAGGATTGCCCGGGTTTCCAGTTGTCTGGTACGATTTGAAGATGTAATTGCCACTTACAAAATTAGGATAGAACTCGAGCAGCGCGTGCCCACCAGCGTCTAACGCCGAGTAAGATCCTGTGAAGACCAACGTACCGGTACGAGGATCTCCGTCAGCTGAATAATACACTTCGAATATGCCATCAGTCACCATCGCATAGGAACTGTTGTTGATAATTTTTGCTCTTATAACGCGACAGTTTCCTGTGCAGCCTGATATGAACGAAAGAACCGGGGATCCACCATCGACTGCGCTTACCGGAAAATTAATAGATGACAACAAAACTGCAAATGCAATCAGCGATATTCCCACTAAATAAAAGATACGATTAATTAATCTTAAAACGGGTTGGTAATTTTTGTTCATTCTTGCCTCCATTAATGCTAAACGGTACGAATACGATAGCCATTGCGACCTACAGTTGTAATGATCTCTGTTTTAGGATCAATGGCTGAGAATTTCTTGCGAATACTATAAATAAGATACTTGATACGATTTTTGCTTTTTGATTGGTAACTCCCCCATACATGCTGACTGATCTGTTGATATGGAACCACGTTTGGAATATTTTGTGTTAAACATTGCATAATTGCCAATTCTTTCGGTGAAAGTTGTACCGGAATTCCATCGAGAAATATTTCAGAACGGGAAAAATCAAGAACTAAGTTTAATTCCGGTATGGATACTCCATCAAAAAATTGATTTGAATGAGCCCTTCTAATTTGAGCATTTATTCGAGCGATCATTTCCGCCCGATCAAAGGGTTTGGTAATGTAATCATCGCTGCCGGAATTTAGTAAATCTACAATCGCTTCTTTATTAGTGATGGCAGAAACCACCAAAACAGGAGTATTGGTAACTCCGCGAATCTGTTCTAATGTAGTTTTGCCATCCATCTCGGGCATCATTAAATCGAGCAAAATCGCATCTGGTTTAACACGGTTAAGAATCTTCATTGTTTCGGTACCGCTCTGTGCACTTGCCACATCAAAATCTGCTAAAATTAGGATCTGTTTGATGAGATCTATCGTGTCTACATCATCATCAACAACCAACACCCGCTTATTTGATATATGGCGCGTGTCCAAGTCTATTCCTAAATTCTGGGTCTGTGCATTGTATGAAAGCAAAGCCGCCTCATCCTTAAATAAAAATCGGCCTAAAAATTAGGCCGGTTTCGCTACTTAGCTCGACGAATGCTTCTGGAATTCCAGAAAAGCGACCAATATCACATTCGTGTCATTGCTTCCTACTAACAAAATCGAAAAATATTGTTAAAATTACTTTTTTTATAAATCTAACCAAATTCTAACTAATTTCCTAACAAATGGAATATCTTGTATAAGGATTTTTTTACCGATCCACTGTAACCAAGTTTTTTAGCACGCCAAGTCCCTCAATCTCGATTTCAATTGTATCGCCGCTGTTGATAACCCCCACACCAGCTGGAGTTCCTGTTAACACAACATCTCCCGGCAAGAGAGTCATGACACTGGAGATAAACGTGATTAAGTGTGACACCGGGAAAATCATGTCGCGAGTCGTTCCCATTTGACGCACTTCGCCGTTTACCTTGCATGTGATTAAACTGTCAACAGGGTTCAGTTCAGTATCTATCCAGGGTCCAAGAGGACAAAAGGTATCAAACCCTTTGGCGCGCGTCCACTGCCCATCCATTCTTTGCAGATCTCGGGCAGTAACGTCGTTGGCAATCGTGTATCCCAATATATAATCAGATACATCTTCAGTGTCAATCCAGCGGCCTGCTTTGCCAATAATAACAGCCAATTCAGCTTCATGTTCAACCTGCCGGGATTGAGGAGGCAGGATGATGTTTTCTTCAGTACCAATCACGGAGCTGGGCGGTTTTAAGAAAAGCAGCGGAATTTGGGGTACTTCAACCTCGTGTTCAGCTGCATGAGCTCCATAGTTGCGGCCAATACAAATAATTTTTCCCGGATTTACGGGAGCAGCCAGTTTAACTTTATCAAGCGGTAGTTTTGCTTCCAACCGTCGAAACTCTGTAAATATATCACCCTCGATTGGTCCTACCAAACCGTCATTGTACCAACCTGTCTGTAATTTATTCGCTGACCAATAGCGCAAAATTTTCATAGGTTTTCACTCCATTCCAACGTAGATATAACCAATTAGACAATAAAGGTTGCCGATTGGCAAGGCTGGCAGTATAATTCTCTTGTTATTTTGGGCGGGTAGCTCAGTTGGTTAGAGCACATGTTTTACACACATGAGGTCGCAGGTTCGAGCCCTGTCCCGCCCACATGTAGGGGTTAAATGATGGAAAACGGTTTTTTTCGCCACATATGGGGTGGGGTAAATTGCTGGATATTGTAAAAGAGCACATGTCTTCAGGAAATTTAAGCTATCTAATGTTTTAAAATTTAAGATATCTAATGTCCTGAGGAAAAAGATAGTTAATGAACACATGTCTGCCAAAGATTTAAGATTTCTAAACTGTTTTTTCGTCCCTTCAATTAATACTCTTGAGATCAATACCATTGATTTACGGAAAACCCATGAATTCCATCCGATCAGAATACACCCTGCATGCTCTGGGCATATCCAGTCAATTCAACATAACCATATCCGGTTACATGTTGTCCTTGATACAGGCCTTCAAATCTCACGGAGCCTTCCCAATATCGAAAGAAAAAACGGTTTTCTTGATCAGCTAATACAGGTGTCACTGTCAGGTCAAACTTCTCCGTTTTAGAACTTATTCGCCATTGACTGGGGTAAGTGAAACCGTCATCTGTTTTCCACGTCTCTAAAACTTGAATTTCGAAATCTTCGTTTCCAAGCCGGATGGTTGAACTGTCACTATCTACGAGGGTGCCGCTTGAGGTAGAACTGATACTTCCGTCATTTTCTCTGAGCTGAAAAAGCATCAACTCAAAATTATTATCCATTTGGAGAGAAAACCAATCCCAGCCTATTTGAGAAGGACCGAGTGTACTGCTCCCAAATTCATGATCCATCCAACTGTTTCCGGTCACGGAATAAGCCTGGTCAGCGATTGTCACTATGCCGGTCGAATCCAATCGGGTTTGGCTAAAATAGTATGAAGCATTCCCAATTTCTGGACCTTTTTTGCTTAACCCTTGATCTCCATTCAGAATAATTCCCTTTTGGTCTGTTAGCATGAGTTGAATAGAAAAACCCTCACTCTCAGCCTTGAGTTCATACTGATATTCGCCGATTTGCCGGATGGTCCAATCGAACAAATTTACTTGGAAATCCGGATTTAATTGAACCCCGGCCAGTCCTAAAGCTCCCCTTGATATGATTTCTTTTTGATAATGCTGCTTTTGCAATACATCTGTTATCGTAAAGTGGGCCAGATAAACCTGATTTGTAGCCCAATTAGATGTCCGTTCAGTCAATGGCTCAGGGTTTATTGCGCGACGGAAGAATGTTAGTTGATAGCCAAATTGGCGACCATTTTGATCGAAAAGATTGCCGGTGTAGTACCACCATTCTGTCTGGAATTGTGGATGAGCACCAAGATCACGTGGAAATTTAAAATTCCATTTTTCATCTGCGAGTGCAAAATTCCTTTCTGGCCTCGAAGGCAGCAAAGTGATCCCGCTATTTGATGGAGAACCATCAGGGTTTTTTTGTACCAGAGCGAACATACCGAAAATGACCAAAATGGCAAATGCAACGACAAGCAGCATGGTTTTCTTACTCATTGCGGATTACCTCAATAATCTCCATTTTATTTATGGCCAAGATTGGAAATATACCAGCCACCAACGAGGCCACCCAAGCGATCAATAAGGTTTGCAATATATAAATCCAACTAAATTGGAATTGAATCGTCCAGCCAAAGGAACGTAAATTAATGATATAGACGAGTATCAATGATACAACGTAGCCGGTCGGGATGGCGAAGATTCCAGCAAAGAAGCCCATTAACCCAGTTTCTGTCAGAATTAAGCGCCACAATTCTGAAGAACTCAAACCTATCGCTTTAAGAATACCAAATTCACGCTTTCGGTCATAAAGAATTAAAAGGACAGCACTGACAATACCGATGATGGATATTATCGTGGCAATAAACCTGAGAGCATCTGTTACCCGAAAAGTTCGATCAAACACACCTAACGCATCGCGTTGCAGCGTTTTATTATCACGAATAACAAGTTTCTGGGACTGCGTTTGATTCAATTTGATCAAATCATTGACTACCGTTGGCACATCAATACCATCGTGCACATTGAGTGAGAGAGCGGTAATTCCGGCTGCCTTCCAATGGCTTTCATAAAAATCTTTGGCTATTAACAGATGACCCTGATTGGAAGCATAATCATAAAAAACAGCAGCAATCGAAAGTGAGACTGGGCCTTTGCTAGAATCCAATTCTAAAATATCTCCGGCTGATAAATCCAAACGGCGTGCAAGAGGTTCTGATAACAATACTGACCCGTTTTGCATGGCAGTCCAGATTTTTTCTTCTGGAATCACAGTACTGACGAACAATCGTTCGTAGGCGATCTTATCATTGCTAATTACATTTATTTGAATTTCGCCTGCAGAAGTATTTTGATAGATTGTGGATAGGGAGGTCCAACTTGCTATTGCGGGATTTTCTAAAATTTGGCTCGACACTTCCGGTTCTATAACTGCATTCGATTGATTGCTGAACTGATTTGGCACAGAAAGATAAATATTACCGACCAGAGTTTCTTTCAACCAGATATCAACTGTATTTCGGAAACTTTCAATCATAATCGTCATCCCCATTGTGACCGAGATGGCAACCATCAAAGATGAAATGGCTATTGCTGTTCGACTGAGCGAACGGTGTAATTCGCGCACGGCCATACCTGCAATTAAACCAAAATAATGCTTAACAACCAGTGCGACCGCCGGAAGAGCAAACTTTAAAAGTACAGAGGTTAATAAAGAAAATGCAACAACGATAAAAAATGTGGCTGCAAATGCCCACCACAGACTAGAAAAAATTGGAACTGCCAGCAAGATACCGGCTACAATCAGCAAAAATACAGCCAGGATTAACAAACGGTTGAGGGAAGTGCTCGTTTTCTGTTCAAGGCCCGAGCGAATACTTGCATTGTGAGGGGTGACTCGGGTGGCCTCCCAAGCTGGCGGCAAAGAAACCGCCACCGTTGCGATGATACCCAGAATCAAACCTTTTATCAAGCTTGAAATAGGTAAACCTACTTCGCTAACCGTGGTAACAAAATAAAGATCATTAATCGTTTGTAAGATCAATCCTATTGTTTGCCGGCCAAGTAATATTCCGAGAACCACTCCGCTTACAGTACCGAGAATTGCTATGATCAAGGCTTCGAAAATTATCATCATAAAAATTTCGCGCCGATAAAAACCAAAACTTCGGTAATAACCAATCAACTCGCGGCGATGAACAACAGAAAAAGTCATCGTGTTATAAATCAAGAACATCCCGACAACAAGAGCCAAAAGACTCAAAGCAGTTAAATTAATTTGAAACGCAGAAACCATTTGGTTGACCTGGATGTTTTGTTGGTTGCTGGGAACCAAATAGGTTCCTTCCGGTAATACAGCTTCCAACTCGGTTTTTTCCAGATCATTCACCAAACGAATATCGACTCGATCGAGTAATCCAATTTGCCCCAATATTTCCTGGGCTGAGCTAATATCCATTATGATCAACCCCTCTAATGATCGACGCACCAGCGGGTCCTGGCTGTCAATAATCCCTGCAATCTTGAGGATAAAATTCTTACCTTCAAATTCGATTGGAAGCGATTGGCCAATTGAAAGATTATGGCTTTCAGCCAACCCTTTAGACAGGATTGCTTGCATGGGTTTTGCAAAGGTACTCAACAATTGTGGCAACACTGTTGTATTCTGCCCGTAGATATCTCGCATTTGATAATCAAGCAACGGATCAACACCCAATAAATGTACCGCTTGATTTTGCCAGCTCGGGATGCTGATATATCCTTCGACGATTGGTGATGAAATTTTCAGTTTTCCTGAATTTTTTAGATCCACGAATAATTTTTCATCAAGACCGCCATTAGCTGCAATGATCTGGTGTGTACTTTTCCCAATCAAACTTTGGGTACTGAGATCGAGAGCAATTTTTGCACTGGCATTAGAGAAATCAATTGCCACAACCACTGCTACACCCAACATTATCCCGACGATTAGTAAAATTGTTTGCCAGAGATTTCTTGATAAGTATCTGAGACTAAAACGCCATAATTTCATGCCGTCAATTTTTTCTGTTGAACCAATTTTCCGTGATGAATGCTAAATACTCTATCAGCATAGATAGTTGCATCTTTGTTATGAGTAACAAAGATCATGTTATTCCCGCTCTCCCTGGTCAGGCGTATGAGAAGCTCCATAATAATGGAAGCGTTTTGTTCGTCCAGATTGCCGGTTGGTTCATCCGCTAATATCAAGCTGGGTTTGTGAACCAGCGCACGTGCAATCGCAACCCGCTGTTGTTCCCCGCCGGACAATTTATCCGGAAATTCATCTTTTCGATCAACCATCCCGACCTCGTCTAAAAAGGATTCCGCCCTTTGGTAATCCTGAGGGCTTATCAAATTCTTCAGCTCCAGCGGCAAACAGACATTTTCCCACACAGTTAATGTAGGCAAAAGGTTGAAGAACTGAAAAATAAATCCAATTTGGTTTCTTCGAAGTTTGGTCAGTTGTCGTTCATTCAGGCTGGCGATATTGTCACCATAAAGTTCAATCTCTCCACTCGATACCTGATCAATGCCTGAAATAAGATTAAGTAAAGTACTTTTTCCACTGCCGCTTTTACCAACGATGCCGATTATTTCTCTCTCGAAAAACTGCTCGGAGATATCATCTAAGACTAACCTTTGTTGGCGCGAGCCGTCCAGGTAAGACTTGGATAACGATTTAAATTCCAGGAATATTTTTTTTGTTTTCATATGGTCGAATTCTAAACTTCAAGCTCAACTATCAGCAATAGTACGTATAATAATTGTATAATCTTTTTCAAATTCGTACCAAGATTTTTCATCTATACGAATTTTAAATCATTTCGATAAAACAAGGCTGAGGAGTGCTCTTAGGCGTCCATTTGCCCTCCTAAGAACACTCTGCCACTAATTTTTGAAATGGCGCCGAAATTTTAATTAAATTTAATTATTTATAACCTGCATACATGATATAATATCACTATCGGGGATGACAGGCTTCGACGGAGGAAGCTGATCCCGGACTGCAAGTCGAGAGGTACCGACATCGTAAACTCAGTACACAAAACAAGTGCCAATCGCACAAACACATATGCTGCTATGCCCCTCGCTGCTTAGTGAGTAAGTAGTAGCTAAATGGATCTTACGGGATCCACGTCCGCCTACCCCGTCCCCTAATCGGTGGTAAAGTGGGCGTCACAAGATTAGGGTGCCGGTCAGCATTCAGCGTTCTGATCGAAAGAGAGCTCTCGGGCTCAAGCTGATAGTGCCTTTTCAGTTTTGTCGGTTCGCTGATCTGGTTAGGAAACGATGAACCAACTAAACTTGTAGATGTTCGATGATCTAATCTTTCGGACGCGGGTTCAATTCCCGCCATCTCCACAAAACGGTTGATGATTAATCAACCGTTTTTTCAATCACGCATACAAATTAATCCTTTTAAGTAAGCGCCTTCCGGAAAGTTTAATCCTATCGGATGATCTAGACCTTGTTGCAAGCGTTCAAGGATAACTGCATCCACCCCGCCATCCAAAGCTGCATCTGCCACTATTTTTTGAAAGAGCGCTTCGCTTAAACCCCCCGAACATGAAAAAGTTGCTAGAATACCACCCGGCCGGAGCAATTGAAACGCCAGCATATTGATGTCTTTGTATCCCCGCGCTGCTTTTTCAACTTGTTTGGCCGTGACAGCAAATTTCGGTGGATCCAAAATGATCACATCAAATTGGCGTCCCTGAGTACGAAGTTTGCGCAAGTATTGAAATGCATCTTCAACTATCCATTCTGCAGAATTTACATCCAAATCATTCAAAATGAAATTTCGTCTGGCTACTTCAAGTGCCGGTGAACTGCTATCAACAGAGACAACGTGAGCAGCATTATTTGCAGCAGCATAAACGCTGAAAGCCCCAGTGTAAGAGAAAACATTTAACACCTCTTTTTGAGCACAATAACCGGCGACAATTTTTCTATTTACACGTTGATCCAGGTAGAAACCTGTTTTTTGCCCTGTTGCAATCTGAACTAAGAATTTTTTGTTGTCTTCAGTGATAATTAATTCTTTTGGCGTATCGCCACTAATTAATCCGCTGCGTTCTGACAAACCTTCCAACCGGCGAACGTCAACATCAGAGCGTTCATAAATACAATTAATTCCGGTCGTTTCCTTTAAAGCAGCCAAAATATCTTTCCGGTAATATTCGACACCACTCGATAGAAACTGAACAACCATTATGCCGTTGTACTGATCAACAATCAACCCTGGCATTAAATCTGATTCTCCGTGTACTATTCTCCAGGCTGAATCATCGCATTCTTGCCTGAATTTATTGCGCCGGTCAATTGAATTTTGAATACGCTGACGAAAGAATTGTTGGTCAATAGCTTCTTTCCGAAATGTCCAAACCCGTGAGCGGATCTGCGAATTGGGGCTGTAAGATCCCAGCGCTAAAAACTGATTCCTGGAATCGAGAATCTGGATTGTCTCCCCGTTCCCAGGAAATCCAATTACTTTCTCAATTGCTCCTGAAAAAACCCATGGATGGCGGTGTCTGATCGCTTTATCTTTTTGAGGCTTGAGGATTATGGAATTCATACAAGTGAAATCAACTTCATAAGTTGGCTTTCGTCAATTATTTCGATACCCAATTCTCTTGCTTTATCCAGTTTTGAACCGGGATTCTCACCAGCTAAAACATAATTTGTACTCTTGCTGACACTTCCGGTTACTTTGCCGCCATTTTCCTCAATAAATTCCTTTATTTCAGTCCGGGAAAAATTCGCCAAGGTGCCTGTGACTACAAATGTTTTGCCACTTAACGCCAGCGGTTCGTTCCTTTCTCTCGTTTTCTTTGTTACCGGCCAGACACTAAAAGATTTCAACTTTTTCAAAATCTCCTGATTGCTAGGGCGAGCGAACCAATCTACGATTTGCCTGGCAATATTTGGCCCAACGCCTTCAATTTGCATGAGTGATGCTTGAGTGGCTCGAGAAAGTTGATCTAGATCTGTATAATTTTTTGCCAATTCGACAGCCATGACCTCACCTACACCACGAATCCCCAGGGCTGTTATTAAACGAGAAAGTGGCTGATTTTTCGAGTTCTCTATCGCTGAGATCAAATTCTCGGCCTTCTTTTGGGCGAAACCATCTAATTTTAATAAGTCTTCTAATCTCAGACTGTACAAATCAGCCACATCTTTCACCAATTCATCAGCCACAAGCTGCTCGACAATTTTTATGCCCATACCCACGATATCCATGGCACTACGAGAGACAAAATATTCTACAATGCGTACCAATTGCGCTGGACAAGCAGCATTTACACAGTAAACTGCAACTTCGCCTGGTATTTTCTCCGTAGGTTGACCACAGACTGGGCATTTTTCAGGTGTTTCAAAAACCTTCTCACTCCCATCTCGTGTTTGTAAAATTGGCCCAATCACATAAGGGATGACATCTCCTGCCCTCTTGATAAGCACACGATCTCCAATTCGAATATCCTTTTCGCGAATATAATCAAAATTATGTAAAGTAGCCTGTTTTACGATCACCCCTCCAATTTCAACCGGTTCCAGAATTGCATATGGGGTTAATACACCGGTGCGCCCAACATTGATTCCAATATCATTTAATTTTGTAATTTCTTCCCTGGCTGGGAACTTCAAGGCGATAGCTCCTCTTGGATCTTTTCCGGAAACGCCAAGGTCATTCGCCAAATCCAGGTTATCAATTTTAATCACAACACCATCGATCTCATAATCCAAATGATCCCGAATTTCTTCCCACAGTTTAACTTGAGAAAGTACAGAATTGAAATCTTTACAAAAAACAATTTCTTTCGCTACAGGAAATCCAATTTCCCGTAAAAAGTTCAAGGTTTCCCATTGCGAATGGAAGTCCTCCCCGGAAGACTCCACAATTGCATAGGCCAGAATCCGTAATGGCCGTTCAGCTGTTATGCGTGGATCTAATTGTCGCAAAGATCCTGCAGCAGTATTCCTTGGATTGAGATACTCCTTTTCTTCGCTCGCTAGCATTTTCTTGTTCAACTCATCAAAATCCGAAAGCCTTATATAAACTTCTCCGCGAACAACAAAATTGGCCGGAACTAATCTATGATGTTGATTCACGGGAATGTGCATTGGAATGGACTTAATTGTGCGAATATTAGAACTGATGTCTTCTCCAATTTCGCCATTTCCCCGTGTAGCGCCCAGAAAAAAATCACCATTATGGTAATGAAGCACCACGGTCAAGCCATCAATTTTGGGTTCAATGACATAACTTGTTGACGCAACTCGTGCATCCAAGCGGGAGATGCGTTCTCTCCAGGCGATCAAATCCTGTTCATCAAAAGCATTTGCCAGACTCAAAATTGGCTCCGGATGATTCACCTTCTCAAATTTTGAAACCGGAGCAGCCCCAACTCTTTGAGAAGGAGATTCAGGTGTAATCCATTCAGGGTGATTGGATTCAATTTTGCGTAAAACTTTTAATAAACGGTCAAATTCCGCATCACTAATCACAGGTTGGTCGAGAACATGATATAAATAATTATGATTATTTATTTCTTTGACCAGCTTAAGATATTCATCATGTGTATAGGTTGACATAATCGAAAATCGCTTTCTTTTGTTGGCATTTTGCAAGGCAATCCCACAACCATAAAAAAATATTTTTGATAAAATTATTCTAGTCGATCTTGAAATTATTTCAATCTCAAAAACCCTTTACTTAATTCGGAGAAAAGAATGAAAACCATCAGTTACATTGCAGCAGCAATATTAATTGGGTTTGGCGTTTTGTTCATTTTAAGCGCATTCAGCCCTCAAGGTCAGGTCAGTAGCATCATTGTTGGAGTAATTTTGGCTGCCATTGGTTTTGTCATTATTTATTTTGTGACTAAGAAGGCGAAAGAAGCCCAAAAGCAAACCAATAATGTCACCCTCAACATCGATTTACCGGGAAATGTGGCGCTTGATGCACTTAAATGTCAATCATGTGGAGGTGTGCTCACCTCAAAGGACATTACAATGGTGAACGGAGCTCCCATGGTTACCTGTCCCTACTGTCACACAACCTACCAAATTACTGAAGAACCAAAATGGTAACTTCATAAAAGGAAATGAATACGATGATTAACAAATTAAGATTCCTTTCAGTTCTTTTAATTTTGGCGCTGCTTGCGGGAAACCCTGCACCGGTTTCTGCCCAAGATTACTATTTTTCTGTTGAGCGACAACTGGTGGATGTAATCGTTAACGAGGACGGGTCACTCTCCGTCGAGTATACGATTGATTTCGTTAATCAGCCCAACGGTGCACCAATCGATTATGTCGATATTGGTTTGCCAAATAACAATTATGTGATGAATAGCATCAGTGCTGAAATTGACGGAAAACCGCTCACAGACATCAGCCGCTCTGATTATGTGGATATCGGTGTTGCAATCGGCTTGGGAGCTAACGCCATACAACCTGGAAAACGCGGTCAATTGCACGTTTACGTTGGCACTATTAATAAATCCTTGTATCCCTCCGACGTGAAAGCGGACGAGCCCTATGCCAGTTTTGAGTTCTCCCCAAGTTATTTTGGCAGCCAATATGTAACCGGAAGCACCGATATGACGGTGACACTTTATCTGCCAACCGGATTGAGTTCTGATGAGCCGCGCTATAATACTCCCAAGAATTGGCCGGGACAGGATCAACCGGATAGTGGTTATGATAATGTTGGCGGTGTTTATTATCGCTGGCATGCTGCCAATGCAGATGTCCACAGCAAATATACATTTGGGGCCAGTTTCCCTGCGCGTAATTTGCCAGAATCACAAATTGTAACTGCTCCTGCAATCAAAATTGACTCGGATGCCATCTGTCCAGCATTGATCTGTCTGGGTTTCCTGGGTTTCTTTATCCTGACCATTTATTCGGCAACGGTAGGGGCTAAAAAGCGTAAATTAAAATATCTGCCACCAAAAATTGCACTTGAGGGACAGGGAATCAAGCGTGGTCTGACCGCAGTAGAAGCAGCCATATTAATGGAGCAGCCGATGGACAAAGTCATGACCATGATACTTTTCTCTACTCTTAAGAAAGAAGCAGCCGAAGTTGTCACCAGGGATCCCTTAGAAATCAAGGCAGTATCACCGGCCCCTGCCGGTTTGCAACTTTATGAAAAACAATTCCTGGATGCGATGCTGCTGGATTCAAAAGCAAAAACGGCGGCTTTACAAACCATGATGACCGATTTGGTGAATGAAGTATCAAAGAAAATGAAAGGATTCAGCCGCAAGGAATCAATCGAATATTACAAGGACATAATGGAACGCGCCTGGAACCAGGTTGAAACCGCTCAAACACCTGAGGTGAAATCTGAGAAATACGAAGAGAATATGGATTGGACCATGCTTGACCGCAAGTATGATGACCGTACTCGTACCACTTTTGGAAACATGCCTGTAATTTTGCCGATGTGGTGGTGGCGTTATGATCCCACCATAAGGCCGGTCAGCAGTGGTGGTGGTGCCATTGGCGGAGTTCGCCCTTCGGTAACACCGATGACCGGTTCAGGAAAGACCACTATTAATTTACCCAACCTGCCAGGTTCTGATTTTGCGGCTTCAATCACCAATGGTGTTCAGTCTTTCTCGGCCGGGGTGGTTGGTGACATTTCAAAATTTACCGGAGCCATTACCAATAAAACCAATCCCATTCCTCAAACCACGTCCGGGCGTTCTACCGGCGGGCGCAGTGGAGGTGGTGGCAGTTCGTGTGCCTGTGCCTGTGCTTGCGCAGGCTGTGCCTGTGCTTGTGCCGGTGGAGGTCGTTAATGAATCTTCCAACATGGCTGGAAAAACTTACTGATCTAACCTTTCAGAAAATTCCTGCTTCAGGAATCTATCATTTCGCAAACCAACAGGAAGATAGCAAGAACCGAATTCATCTGCGAGTCGAAAGCGATGGAAATGGGCTGTTAATGGTCAATGCAGCTCGCGCTTATCATTTAAACCCCAGCGCCAGCGCAATGGCCTTTTGGTACCTCAACGGGCAAACCGAACCACAAATGACACATGCTCTTAAAAGGAATTTCCAAGTATCAAGCAGCCAGGCATCCTCAGATATTTCTGAATTCATTAACCAAATATCTGTAATAGCTGATCCGCAAGAAGCGTGCGTTGTCTGTGATTTGGACCTTGATATGGATCTGCCTTTCAGCCACACTCCCAGCGCACCTTATCGTATGGATCTGGCTCTCACCTACCGCTGTAACAATGACTGTACGCATTGTTATAACGCCCGCATCCGAAGTTACCCTGAATTGCAAACCAAGGATTGGTTCAGAATCATCGATATGCTCTGGGACATTGGCATTCCACACATTGTTTTTACAGGTGGCGAACCTACTTTGCGAAATGACCTTCCCGATCTAATCGCCTATGCGCAAAACAAAGGCCAAATCGCGGGTATAAATACCAACGGCCGAAAGTTGGCAAACCGCGACTACCTGCGCAAATTGGTAGATGCTGGATTGGATCACATTCAGATTACACTCGAATCGGTGGATGCCGGCATCCATGATGCTATGGTCAACCGGCGCGGTGCCTGGGTGAAGACGGTCGAAGGGATTAAAAACACGGTTGCTGAAGAATTGTATATGATGACCAACACCACCATGCTGACAACTAATGTTGACACGATCCCTGCCACATTGGATTTTTTGGCTGAATTAAACGTGCCAACGGTCGGTTTAAACGCGTTAATTCACTCAGGTAAAGGCCGCGAGGTCGGTACCGGGTTACGTGAAGAAGCATTGGAAAGTATTTTGGATATGGCTCGCGAAAAAACCACTCGAAACAATCAAAAATTAATTTGGTATACCCCCACAGAATATTGCAAATTCAACCCAATAACGAACGAACTGGGCGTTAAGGGTTGTACAGCTGCGTTATATAACATGTGTATAGAACCGGATGGCGCCGTACTACCTTGTCAATCTTACTATCAACCATTAGGTAATATTCTTCAGAATTCATGGGAAACCATCTGGAATCATGACCTCTCCTTGCAATTGCGGAACAGACAATACTTGCCAGGAAAATGCCAGGATTGCGAATTAGCACGCGAATGCGGGGGTGGGTGTCCTTTGATTTTCATTGATACTGATTAGCCAATTTATTTGAGGAGGAACGGATGTCTGCCATTTTAGATAAAATAAAAGCAGTTTTCTTCGACAAAGCTAAGCCCTTATCTCCAGGTTTTTATAGATTTACAGCCCCTCCTGATAGTGATCTTCCCCTTCGCTTATATTTGCGTATTGATTCGAATGCCGAGGGAATTTTGATTATCAACGCTGCCACGATCTTGCATTTAAATCAAATAGCGACAGAATTTGCTTTTCATTTCATAAAGCAAACACCTCGCCCGCAAGTGCTACAATCGATCATTGATCGCTATCAGACTTCTTACAGTGAAGCACAGCAAGATTATGATTCGTTTCTTGAGAAAATTGAGACAATAATCAATGTTCCCGATCTCGATCCGGTAACTTATCTTGATTTTGACCGTGAAAAGCCTTTTAACAGCGAACTGAGTGCGCCATATCGCCTCGATTGTGCTCTGACATATTCGCTCGCGAATGCCAGTGAAGATAACCTTTCCCCACATGATAGGGTTGATCGCGACTTAACAACCGAGGAATGGAAGGCAATTGCTCTCAAAGCCTGGAATGCTGGTATCCCCCATCTGGTATTTACCGGAGGAGAAGCAACCACCAGATCGGATCTGGCCGAAATTTTGCAATATTCACAAGATCTTGGACAAGTGACTGGATTGATTACAGATGGCTTGAAATTCGTCGATCCTCATTACCTGGATCAATTATTAGATGCCGGTCTTGACCACCTTCTCATCACCATGGATCCCAATTTGAAATCGGCATGGGTTGCGCTTAAAAATGCTTTAGATGAAGATATTCATGTTACCGTGCACTTGACGGTTAATGAGGAAAATGCTGATAAAATCGAGAGCGTTTTAGTCGAATTAAGGGAATCCGGCCTGGAAAATATCTCTTTATCCAGTAACTCAATTCATCTACTCGAAAAAACCAGTTCCCTGCGTGATCGCTGCGCTGAGTTAGGCCTGAATTTCATATGGAATCTTCCTGTTCCCTATTCACAATACAACCCGGTGACCCTTGAAACGCAAGCAATTAACGAGATTCCGGAAGGCGCCGGCATCGGTTGGTTGTATGTTGAGCCCGATGGCGATGTGCTGCCATCCCAGGGAATTAACCAGGTTTTAGGAAACATCCTCTCCGAAAGTTGGGAGTCAATCTGGACAAATGCCAAACAGTACGTCAAAGAAAAAGTTTGAAAACGCAGGAATGGCACAATCGTTTTGTTCAACAATCGAGTTGGACAACCGAAGCGCGTTCTTTTATCCTTAACAGAATCAGATTACCACAACAAGCTAGAATTCTGGAAATTGGCAGCGGCACCGGTGCCATCCTGGATTCTTATCCTGAACCCAGATCAGGCCAATTATTTGGATTGGATCTTCATTTTCAATTTCTACGATTTAATAAAATTGGGAAGCCCACAATCGAATTGATCAACGCTGATGGCTATTGCATACCTTTTCTCGAAAATTACTTCGATTTTGTTTACTGCCATTACCTTTTGCTTTGGATTCAAGAGCCGGTGAAAATGCTGCAAGAAATGAAACGGGTTGTTCGAAAAGAAAGCTGGGTGGCTTGTTTTGCTGAGCCGGATTATCAAGGGCGCATTGATTATCCTGAGAATTATTCAAAACTGGGTCTATTGCAGAACCAATCAATGAAAATTCAAGGGGCCAGAATCGATGGTGGGCGCCAAATTGCTCACCAATTACAGGATGCAGGATTTTCAAATATTACATGGGGAATCATCGGTGCAAATCGCCCCTTGGTTTCAAACCTCCAGGAAGCGGAACTCGAACAAAAAGTGCTGGAGAATGATCTGAACCTCCTGGCAGAAGAGAAATCCAACCCTTTCAGACCCTTTGAAAACCTGGCCGATGATAATCTTGAATCCCATATCCAATTCATTCCGACATTCTTTGCCTATGCGCAGAAATCTGGCTGATGTACGGTGTGAATAATTATCAATTAACATGTTAATCAAGTGTTTAGGGATAATTTAAGGGGGTTGTCAAAACATACATCTATGCATATAATTAGCACGCATCAATCGGGGCGTGGCGCAGTCCGGCTAGCGTGCTTGCATGGGGTGCAAGAGGTCGGAGGTTCAAATCCTCTCGCCCCGACTGTAATAAAAGACTGACCGGAGATCCGGTCAGTCTTTTATTTACTTATAAGCCTCTAAATTTTATTACCCTTGGGCCAGCCATCCGCCATCAACCTCAATTACAGCCCCATTTATAAAGCTGGCTTTATCTGAACTTACAAACAAAATGACATTCGCCACTTCCTCCGCTTTACCGGATCTGGGCATTGTTTTAAGGGCAGCTTCCAACACGGAATAACCCAATTCTGACGGATTTCCCCCCAATGAAATTCCGGTTTCCACACCACCAGGAACAATTATGTTGCAACGCAAGCCCTGCTTTGCATACATAACCGCAGTATTTTTCGTCAAACCCACCAAAGCATGTTTCGAAGTGGTATAAGCAGCCCCCGCATATCCACCTCCTATCCCGGCTACTGAGCCAATATTAACAATCGTCCCTGAACTTCGGGCAATCATCATCGGTATTACCGCTCGCATTGTAAAAAAGACACCCTCCAAATTAACTGCCAGCACATGCTTCCAGGTGTAATTATCAAGTTCACCAACTGGTAAGAAGCGATCCATAATACCGGCATTATTAATGAGGATGTCAACCTGGCCAAACGTAGATCTGGCTGCACCAATCAAAGCCTCACAATCTTCTTCCTTTGATATATCACCTTGAACGCCAACCGCTTGAGTACCATTCTTAGCCAGTAAAGTGGTTAATTCTTTCAGGCTATTTCCATCAATATCTCCCAGCACCAATTTGGCACCAGCCTTAGCAAATGTTAGTGCTGTGGCTTTGCCAATCCCTGAACCGGCCCCAGTGACCACAACAACTCTATTTTCGAATTCCATTTAATTCACCTTTCCAGGCAATCGAGCTTTTTGTGTTTTCACCCAATCATCATCTCAATGATAATTTCCCATTTGTCAACGATTTTTTATACCTATTAACATCTTGATTCTCTGATTTTTTGAAAACAAAAACAATTTTTTGTAGGATGTCTTTTTTTCTCAGACCTCACAAACCCGCGAAAGAAATGCAAGTCATTCTCTGAATCAACGCTTGTCACAAATCAATCATTTTCATAGTACACATGGTTTTAATGGGTGTACACTCCCACAATAGATAAATGATTTTCAAATTGAAGATATTTATTAATCCCAATCATTGAATTTTTTCAATAAACGGTGTTGAGGAGTGTTTTGGACTGGCAATCGCCAGTCCAAAACACTTTGCTCCAAATTTTTAAAAAAGATGCCAATCTTTTTTATTTAACTCTGGCTAATACCTGATGGTTGATGAGAACATAAGAAATTTCCTAAAAATAAAGGTACCTTCTCTGTCTTTCTAAAAATGATGGCATTGAGAAGTAATTTTCTGATTTATGAGCATTCTACTAAAGAGGGATTGCCTCGCCACCAAGAACAAGAACTATGGCTGCTCATAACAAAAAACAGTAATAGTTTGGACCGTTATGAACTGATTTGAGAAAAAAAGTAAAAAACCCTCCTTTCAAGTGGCATTATGTCTCTTTCGCGTGAGATCTTTCGCAAGGGCGAAGCATCCGGAAAACCGTCCTATCTTGTAAAAACCCACCCATCGCGGATGCTTCGCCCATCGGCGGACTTGGGTTGAAAAACTGTTTATTCATACCATTAATTCCAAAGTGAAATTCAAAGACCTTTCGTAACTGACCTGAAAATAGTACCAAATTTTCATCCTTGGGGGTGAATGAAGTTCATAATGACTACTCAGTCTTTCTAAAAATGATGGCATTGCGAAGTAATTTTCTGTTTTATGAGAATTCTACTTAAAAGAGATTGCCGCACCACCAAAGACAAGAACGGTGACTCACAATGGCATGGCTGAACGGTTAAGAACAAAGCACACTTTTTTTATCAAACTTTTTTTCAACATCAGTATTTTAATTGGATGCATTAAGTCTACTTTGGTATAATGCTTATATGTTCAATAACGAAATTTCACGACGGAACTTCTTAAAAGGCACACTGATAGGAGCAGCCGCTCTTTCCACGCAAGCTTTTCGTCCCTATTTTCGCTCAGGAGATGAACAATTTACCACCAGTTTAGCACGGGTTTGCGCGAAATCTGTAAGTGTCTATTCTGAACCTTCCGATAAAAGCAAGATACTTTACCAACGTACACGTGATGAAATTGTCAATGTGTATGATGAGGTTGTATCTGATGATGGTCCGGGCTACAACCCACGCTGGTATCGCGTATGGAGCGGCTTTATGCACAGCGCCTACTTACAAAAAGTACAGGTTCGTTACAACCCGATCACTTCAGTATTTCCGCCTGAAGGATTATTGGCTGAAGTAACGGTGCCTTTTACGCAAACGATGCGTAATGTTGCCAATAAATACTGGGATCCTGTTTATCGCCTCTACTATGAGTCGACTCACTGGATCACCGGCATTGAAGAAGGTCCTGATGGACAACTCTGGTATAAATTAAAAGATGAATTACTCGAAGTTGAGTATGATGTGCCTGCAGAACACATGCGGATCATCACACCAGAAGAGATGGAACCTATTTCTCCGGAGCTGCCACATCATAAGAAAAAATTAGAAATTTCAATTGCCAACCAGCGCGTCCGCGCTTTTGAAAATAATGAGCTGGTTTTCGAGACTTTTATATCTTCCGGGGTTCCCAACCGCAATCCCGACCCGAATGGGATTCCGACTGACACGCCAAAAGGAAAATTTAATATTCAGTCCAAGATGCCCTCCAAGCATATGGGCAATGGACAACTGACTGCTGATATTTTCGCTTACGAATTACCAGGTGTACCGTGGGCTTGCTTCTTTGAACCCGAGACCGGTGTGGCATTCCACGGAACTTATTGGCACCACAACTTCGGATTACCAATGAGCAGGGGCTGCATTAACATGAAAACAGAGGAAGCAAAATGGCTTTTTCGATGGGCAATTCCTCCATCAGATTCAGTCACGATTGAAAAAAGGGGCTTTGGAACTGAAGTATTAGTTACTTGAGATTACCAATCTATACAAAATATTGCAATACCTGATTACTGACCATCGCTTTGCCACTTGCCAGGCGGATTATTTTATTATCAATAATGTCAAGCTGTGCTCTCCCGGACAGAATGGATATTTCTTTTTGAAATACCTCCATCGGAGAGACACCAAATCTTTCGATAAATTGAGGGATTGAAACACCCTCCTCTAAAAGCCGCAAACCAAGCATCATGGTCTCTTGCATTTCGGTGAATCTGTCGATGACTGTCAGCTTTTCGACCGAGGGGTATATATCGCCATCATTATTAATTTTGTCGTGAAGCAATGCATTTATGTAAGCCGGGACAGGTTTTAGATTTTCAATCCTTCTATTCTTAATAAAACCATGCGCCCCGGCACCCACTCCTATGTAAGGTAAATTGCGCCAGTATTGAAGGTTATGTTGGCAGCGAAAATCATGCAAATTGTCCATTTTTACGACATTTGAAATTTCATAGGGTCTAAATCCAAACTGACTTAAATAAGCTAACGCAGATTCATACAGGTCGACGCTAAGGTCATCATCTGGTGTCGCAACCAGGCCCGTTTCAATCCAATCTGCCAGCGGCGTACCTTCTTCGACACCCAGTGCATACATGGATAAGTGTTGGATGTTCATCTCGACCACATGTTTTAATGTATCCATCCACAATTCTTCAGTTTGGTTGGGCAATCCGTACATTAAATCAACATTTATATTCTCGAAACCAGCATCTTTTGCCCACCGAATAGCATTAAACGAATCCTGGTTTGAATGAATCCGCCGTAACAATCTCAACTCATGTGGTTGCAATGACTGCACCCCAAAGCTAATACGAGTAAAACCAATGTCATGCAAAGAATTTAAATAATCTTGATTAACAGTACCCGGGTTTGCCTCCAGGCTTACTTCACTAAGTTGCGAGAGGTCAAAAGACTCAGAAATGCAATCAAATATCGCTTGAAATTGCTTTACGTTCAATAATGAAGGGGTTCCCCCGCCGAAAAATATTGTCCGAATGGGAACGCATTCTTCAAAAAACAGACCAATCAATTCAATCTCACGTGTAATTGCACCCACATACGCGGGAATTAAGTGATTAATACCTTCAAATGTGTTAAAATCGCAATATGAACATCGTTTTTGACAAAATGGTATATGTAAATAAATGCTGTGAGCGTCCATAGATTATTGAGGATAACACAATATTTTTCAGCTATCAAATTGCTTTAATGTATTAATTCAAGAAATCCGGCATGATATAATCGCCGCCAGGATAGTAAAACCTTTAAATTAACCAAGGTAAGGAATCACTATGACTCTTGATAAAAAACCAACGAAAAACACCATATGCCCGGTGTGTGGTTCACGAGTAAGCACAAATGCAACCCGCTGCCTGGTGTGTGGAACAAATTTACAAAGTGAACCAGAAACACCTGAAAAGAAAAAAGAAGTTCAAAGCCCAAAAATGCCTGCCATAACACTTAATTTACCCTTGTTTATTGGAATGATTATCGTATTCCTGGCAATTGGTGCCGGTGTAGTGTATGCATTTTTGAATCAAACGGGAATGGTCGTCGAACCTACCGCTACTGTGACCATTACCTCTACTGCAACGGTCACTGTAACACCGACAACGACCACCACGCCTACACTTGAGCCAACCATGACACCTTTACCGGACATTGAATACAAAGTGCAGCTCAATGATGATTGCCTTTCAATCGCTTATTTGTTCAACGTAACTGTGAATAGTATCATCACACGCAACAATTTATCTTCGAACTGTGGCAATTTACAGGTTGGAGCCACGCTGTTAATACCACAACCCACGCCAACTCCATCGCCACAGCCCACAGCAACCTTAAGTGCAATCGATTCAACCGAAGCTGCCTGCACCAAAATTACATACACGGTTGTGTCCGGTGATACACTCAGCTCAATTGCACGTAATTACAATGTTTCGATCGATTCAATAAAGGACTGGAACAGCTTACCAGGCGATATCGTTCGTGAGGGTCAAAACCTATCCATTCCATTATGCGAAAGATTACCAACCGCAGGACCGACTCCCACAGCTACTCTTCCGCCCCCTTATGCGCCACCCAGCTTGTTGCTTCCAGTCGACGGTGCGCCATTCACTGCAGCAAATGATACCATCACGTTACAATGGGCTTCGGTTGGCACATTGAGAGAAAATGAAGCGTATGCCGTGATGGTCGAAGATGTTACTGAAGGTGAAGGCCGAAAATTAGTACAATATGTTACGGATACAAAATTCATCATACCAACCACCTTCAGGCCCAACGATACCATTCCGCACATCATCCGCTGGACAATCGTCCCAGTGCGTCAGGTGAGAACAGGTCAGGATGGTCAACCGGTATATGAACCAGCTGGAACAGTCAGCACACCGCGAACATTCATTTGGTGGGCAAATGTAATCGCCTCTCCAACTCCTTAATTAATAATTTAAATATTTAAGAAAATAGGCGCCTATTGGTGAGCGCCTATTTTCTTATTCTTCAAGACCTTCTAGGTAACGAGTAGCCTCAATAGCTGCTGCTGCGCCCATGCCGGCAGAAATAACAACTTGTTTATAATGTGGATCCATCACTTCACCCGCGGCAAACACACCCGGTTTATTGGTATGCATATTCGCATCCACTATTAAGAAACCTTCGGCATCCATGTCCAGGAACTCTTTGAATATTTCCGTGTTGGGAGAATTTCCAATAAATATGAATACTCCATCAGTTTCCATCACTGATGTTTCACCACTTTTTACGTTTTCGAGCAAAACTGATTCAACCGATTCTTCTCCACGAATCTCTTTGACAACTGTATCCCATATAAAAGAGATTCTTTCATTTTCCATAGCACGCGATTGCAGTATTTTACTGGCACGCAACTGATCCCGACGATGAATGATGGTCACGGATGTGGCGAAACGGGTCAGAAAGATTCCTTCTTCCAAGGCACTATCACCACCACCAACCACAACAATTTTCTTGCCTTTAAAAAACCAACCGTCACAAGTCCCACAATAGGATACACCCTTGCCGGTTAATTCTTTTTCACCAGGAACATATAGGTAGTTGGGATTCGCACCGGTACTGATGATGAGGGTCTTTGTCCTAAACTCTTGACCATATGTTTTAATCACGTAAGGACTGCTGATTAAATCCACCTCAGTGACCACATCAAATTCGAAACGAGCCCCAAATCTTTCCGCTTGTTTTTGAAATAGCTCACCAAGTTCGCTGCCGCCAACACCATCGGGAAAGCCAGGATAGTTTTCAATCGCATTGGTCAGTGCTGCCTGACCGCCTAACGTCATACCCGTTAATACAAAAGGAGATAGTTCAGCTCTGGCAGCATACAATGCAGCCGAAAGTCCCGCCGGGCCAGCTCCAAGAATGATCACATTCTCAATTTTATTGTTTTGTTTTTCCTCATTACCGATTAAATTTTCAAAACTTAAATCCATAGGATTCTCCTCATTACCTTTTCATTCTTAAGTTGATGCACTGGTAAACAAAAAAGTTACACTCATTTCTTAATTTCGGCATCCGTAATTTCTAAAGCCTGATCAATTATCGCAAATCCATCCTTAAGTTGCTCTTCAGTAATAATCAAAGGTGGCACAATAAGAATTGTATGCCAATGAGTATAAATAAAAACGCCTTTGCCCAAAATAAATGCTCGCAATTTATCCATCACAGGACTGGAGCTTCCATATGGTGCGATCGGTTCTTTGGTTACACGATCCTTAACAACTTCAATTACACCAAAAAGACCGATGGAACGCACCACACCAATGGATGGGTGGCGATCGTACAATTCGTCAAGTAAGGTTTTCAATAATAAACCCAGTGTAGCGCTACGTTCAACCAGGTGGTCCTGTTTCATCACTTTAATAACCGCATAAGCTGCGGCGAGTGAAACTGCGTGCCCATTGTATGTTAAGCCACCTTGAAAAACTTTGTCATTAAAGGCTTGTGCTATTTCTTTCCGCATGGCAACAGCCCCAAGCGGCGCGTATCCGGATGTAAGCCCCTTGGCCATCGTGACAATATCCGGCACAATATTCCAATGCTCAAAAGCAAACCATTTCCCCGTTCTGCCAAAACCGCTCATAACTTCATCACAAATCAATACAATTCCATTGCGGTCACAGATTTCTCTCACACCTGCCAGATATCCGCTGGGAGGAATAATGATTCCATTGGAACCTGTCACTGTCTCAAGAATAATCGCTGCGATTGATTTCGGCCCTTCATACATAATAATTTCTTCAAGGTGATCTAAATATGAGCGAGAAAACGCTTCTTCGGATATTTCTGGCTGGTTTTTATGAAATGTTGAGCGATATTGATAGGGGTCTAGAAAATGTACCACACCCATCATCACGGAAGGTTCCCATGCCAGCCGGCGCGGATCACCAGTCAACGCAGTCGCGCCATATGTAGCCCCGTGATATGAACGATAACGAGCTAGAATTTTAAATTTGCCCGTATAGGCTCTCGCCAATTTAATCGCATTTTCATTGGCATCCGCCCCGCCCAGGGTATACAAGAAGTGGTCCAGTTGCTCGGGCAGAATTGTCTTGAACATTTTACCCAGCAAGGCACGTGGACGGGAGGCCATTTTTGGACCTGAAAAAGGCAGATCGTAGGCTTGTTTCACCATGGTTTGAATCACACGCTCATCCTCGTGACCGATATTGACACACATCACCATCGAATTAAAGTCCAGATACCTCTTACCATCCATATCCCAGAAATAAACCCCCTTTGCGTGGTCGATCGCAAGCGGTTTTACTCCCCGTTGAGCTGACCAGGTCCAAAAATTCGTCTGTACACAAAGTTCATAAATTTCATCTTGACTCAGATTCTCAAACTTATCATAATCATCAATATCAATCACAAAACGCTCCTGTATACTTCAAAAAGATGAATTTCATTGCATATCTTAACATAAATTGGTAGGATACTGAAGGTGTACCTGTCCGATATTATTGGTTTGTGAAAATTAACTCTTTCTCTTAAGTATAGTGCCAGGAAATTTATGCGCGAGTTTTATTCCATCCCAATCCATCCTCGAGCCCTCAAAGGAATTCAGCTTTATAACCAGCAACAATATTTTGAGGCACACGAGGAATTGGAATTAGCCTGGCGCGAGGAACATGGTCCAATCCGCGAGTTGTATCGCGGAATTTTGCAGGTTGGGGTAGCCTATTATCACATCAGCAAGGGTAATTATCGTGGGGGAAAAATAATGCTGGAGAGAGCACAAAGGTGGCTTAAACCATATCCAGAGGTTTGTCTTGGGATTGATGTGGAGAATTTACGAAGCAACGCAAATTTGGTTTATCAAACTCTTTTGTCCACACCGGAAGAAAACATATCGAATTTCATCACACAATTATTTAAACCGATCCTTTTTTCAAACCGCGCAAAATAGGTAGCTAACCCGATTTAATTAAGATTGCGCGAGCGGGTGCTGCTTCTGTATTGATCAGTTTCAATGGCAGGCAAACCAACTCATATAGACCGGGTTCGATTGCATTCAAGTCAATACTTTCCAAAATGATAATTTCATTGCGCAATAGTTCTTTATGGACAGGAAGCGGGTCTGCATAAGGAGCAACCGAAAGATAATCGATTCCGATCAATCTGACGCCTTTCGCTACCAAAAATTGGGCAGCGGATAACTCCAAAGCACAAAAATCCTTTTGAAAATAATGTGGTTTGTTTTGCCAAAATGATGAATTTCTGGTTTTGAACAAAATCCTGGCAGGCCAGGAATTAAGATTCAAGTCCTCCAATGTTTTTCTGCTAATCATGTTATTGCTGCCAGAAATTTCAATCACCAACGCAGGCCCGGTTAGCCGTTCAAGCGCAATCTGATCGAGTTTTGCCCCATTTTGAATGAAATGGAAAGGGGCATCTATGTGGGTGCCAGAATGTAAACCAAATTTTATTGAGCTGATATTGGCTAAAGATCCCTGTAAAATTGAGCTGTCGAGATTGATTTCCACACTTGGGTCCCCAGGCCAGACAGGCAAATCTTCTGAAATTGATACACTGATATCAAATATTCTTGGTTTTAGCATCATTCTTCTTCTACCCTTTGAAAATATTTGAAAGCATCTTGCAAGAGGCTATCGCGTTCTGTATTCGTCATTGGTCGTGGCTGGGAATAATCTTCCAACATGGCCGTCAAAAGTTGAACTCCCATATATCTACCATTATAAAATATATGACGATCCAAGAATTCTCGCCGGGTTCCTACCACCGGAATATCCATTTGATCAAAAAACAGATTACCCAGCCCGTAATGAATGAAAGCACCGCGGTAAATTTCCATCGACATAGGCACATGTGCCTGACTTCCACTCACAATAACCGCGCCCGCATCTACCATTTGACGAAAATCTCTTTTCTGGTATGGTAGCGCGTCAAATTGATAAGTTTCGCCATATTGAAAAGTGACAATTGGCAGGTAGCCGGCATTGACTTCAGCTTCAACCAGTCCCGCCATACGATCCATATCACAGGGTAACACACCGGAAAGGATTTCAGTCAACCATACGAAGCTTGGCCCGGCTTGATTGCACCCCAGGAAGGAAAACTTATTTTCGTTGATGTCAAAGCGAACGGGCTGCTCCGCTTCTTCACGATTAAAACCTGCTGCATAATAGGGAATTCTCATCTCCCGCAAGATAGAAAACGTGTTTTCGAGCGCAGGAACACCTTTGTCAGCCAGATGGTTCCCGGAAAGCTCTACGATATCTACACCTAAGTAAGCAAATAATTGTGCATATTCCGGTCGACTGCAAAACATTAAATCTGTCTGATATGGATTGGCAGGTGGGCAATTTTTATTAAAGGAAACCTCATTGGAAATGTGAGATATGTCAGCCTGATCAAACCAAAATTTTACTTTTTCACCCGGATAATTCATGCCGTTCAATTCCATTTTGGCAGCTATCGCACGCGTCAATGCAGTGGTGCCTGTAATCAGTACGGAAGCAAATTTCTTGGAATCACGATTGCTAACAAACGGATTCGTGAGAGAATCGAGCAGGGCCTGATCTTTCGGCTGCTTACAAACATAACCTACCTGGAAAGTCAAAGGATAGGATTTCGAATCAAAACCCTGATCAAAAGGTGATTGGCCGTCTACTTGCAGAACTTTGTAAGCCGGTATCGTTTCTTCAAACGGAATGATAGCCAAATTGTCTTTATTTTTGTAAAGAAAATCGGTAAGATTTTTTAATTCACCTGTAAATAAATCTCCGGAATCAACAGGCAGCAATTTAGTTACAAAATCATATATGCGTTCATCAATTCTGATGGCAGGGCCATTTTCAGTATGCGATTTACGAATGACATCTGCCAATTCCCCCATCGTAAGCCCATCTTCGGTTATCGGAAATTGCTTGACCACATTCAAAACAATCTCCCCTGCTGGAATCGTAAATCCTTCATCAGTAAGTTTACAGTCAGACTCTGAATCAGTGGTCACTAATTCGATAGCATCATTTTTGATAACAATCGTGTGGTTTAAGTCCCAATACGCTGGAATTGAAACGATAATTTTTTTAGGGGGAATGGTTGTTGGGGTTAATTCTAAGGGTAAAAATGGAGTTGGGGATTCGAGAGTAAATCCGGGTTTAGGAATGGTCTGAGTATCTTCAGGAGTTGGATTGGGATTCGGATGATATGAACATCCCAATGATAATCCCAAAATAATTGCTGAAATAATACAAAAACGTATTTTCTTCATTGCTCGCCTCGATAATAAAAACTATATTGAAACATTTTCTCAAAAAATTTGTCCGCTTCCTTCTCAGTCATCAAGCGCGGTTGACCAAAATATTCATTGATAATACCAATTACATCCGTATTCACATAACGGCCTTCATAAAAATAATGGATATCCACAGTTGCTTTTCTCAGCCAGTTGTCCATTTGGTCAAAAAACAAATTACCAACCCCGTAATGGATAAAAGTTTGATTTATAATATCAAATCCTTGCGGAAAATGAGCCTGGCTCCCACTGACAATGACCGCGCCAGCTTGCGCATATGCCCAAAAATCGCTTTTTACCTGAGTCAACGGCTTAAAATCCTCGACCTCATAATGTTGAATGGTCACAATGGGAATATAACCCTGTAATTTGAGCTTACCGATTTCTTTCATGAACTGTTCAGTGTTGCACCTCAGCGCTCCTGGCCGATCTACGCTCGCCCAGTTATTATCCGGGCCGGCAACATTACATCCCAAGAAAGCAAACCGGTTTCCTTTCGAGGTTAACAACAGTGGTTGGCTTGCTTCTTCAATATTTCTGCCGCCACCATAATATAACAACTGGTTGGCATCATACAAATCCAATGTCTCATAAAATGCTTGAGGGCCCCAGTCCAACAAATGATTACCGGTAAGTTCAACTACATCCGTTCCAATGAAATTGAACAAGCCGATATAGCTTGGGTCGCTGCAAAAGCGCATTTCCTTGCGTAACGGTTTTGCCGGAGGGCAATTATTGTAGAATGGCACCTCATTTGAAATATGGGTAATATCAGCCGATCGCAACAAATTCGCCAGGTTCTTGGCAGGGAAATTAATACCATTCTCTTCCATTTGCAAAGCAGTATTGCGCACCAATGCAGTCGTCCCGCTCAATAAAAGGGAGGTAACCTGGTCGGGGGAAAAATTCGAAACTTGTTTCAGCGGCTCAGTCAAATAACTTGCAGTTGTTCTGTCTGGATTACCAGATATTCCGAGTCGATACACCAACGGATAATGATCAATATCAAAATGTTTACGTAATGGATGGTTCCCATCAATGGCCAATATCCTCCAGTCAGGGGTTGTCTCTTCAAAGGCGGATATACGATAGCATACAATCGAATCGCATTGCTTGGGCAAATCTTCTGAGATGATGATGGCATCCAAATTGATGGCGGGAAACAATTTGCGGATAAAAAGTAAATCCTGTTCATTGATCCATAGGTTTTTTTCTTGAGCTTCAGAATCATCATCCGCCAGCAAATTTAATAATTCCTGAGTAGTCACTTCCGTTTCATAATGCTTGAATGGAACGCTGAGAACGAACAATCTGCTATACACAATGTTATTGGACTTTGATCCAACGGGAATCTGATCCACCCAGAATGTGGCTTTATTTTTGTCTTCAGTGAACAGAAATTTATTATCCTCTTCAAATTTTTTTTCAAGTTGAATACTAATTTCCGGAGAAAACCATAATAAGGGAGGTTCATTTGTTGCCAAAACGGTTTCCGGGGTATCAGATTGTATGGGTGATATTTCTGCAGTAGAAATATAATTGTCCGGAGAAAATGTTTTTATGGTATTTGATGGAACGGAACACGCAACCAAGAAAATTGCACCAAAGGTGTAGAGACAAATTGCAATTTGCCAAAATAGTCGTTCACGCTTCATTTTGTTTCCATCAAATAAATCACACCTGTTGCGATTCAAATCGTTTAACCCGGTCATAAGCAATATCACTTTTTTGCACAGCAGAATTAATCTTCTAGAGAAAAATCCACTCAACTTTATCTGCATAACTCCCTACAATGAATTTTATTGCCGTCATTATACTTGAGAGCATAATATCGCGAGCCTGCTCATCTTGATAGTTCCTGATAGAAAGTACCCGTATAATACAATTTGAAGTATTTTTTCAAAAATTAGGGGCAGAGTGTATTCAGGCAGGTGACAAACCGCTTTAATACACTCTCCAACCCCGTTTTATTGAATTAGAAATTTTTTTAAAGGATTGAAATAATGCGTGCCGTTGCAATTATTGGAATTGGACAAACGAAAGTTGATGAACATTGGGATAAATCGTTGCGGGAACTGACAGGCGAGGCTGTCCTAGCCGCTGTGCAAGACTCCGGTATAGACCAAATCGAAGCTTTGTATGTGGGCAATATGATGTCGGGATCAGCCAACCACCAGCAACAGCTTGGTGCATATATTGCTGATTGGGTAGGTTTGCGATATGCTGAAGCAGCCAAAATTGAGTCAGCATGCTCATCTGGCGCAGCTGCTTTTCGTGCGGCATTACTGGCCATTTCATCAGGCGCAATCGAATCTGCTGTAGCTGTCGGAGTTGAGAAAATGACCGATTCTCCCGGTCCAGAAATCACTGCAGATCTGGCCACTGCCGCGGATGCAGATTGGGAACAGGATCAAGGTGTATCGTTTGTCGCATTAAACGCTCTCATTATGCGCCGTTATATGTATGAGTATGGCTGGCAGAAAAACGATTTTGCACCTTTTTCAATGAATGCACATGCCAATGCAGTACATAACCCTTTTGCCCGTTTTCGAAAAGCAATCACTGAAAAACAATATCTGGAAGCAGGCATGGTCGCTGACCCCATTAACCTCATGGATGCCTCTGCAATCGGTGATGGATCTGCAGCGGTGGTGATGGTTCCGCTGGATAAACTGAATATGGATTCACCCATTCCGATTATCAAAGTTATTGGTTCAGCGGGTGCAACTGATTCGATCGCAATTCACGATCGCAAAGATCCACTCTGGTTGAAGGCAGCAGAAATCTCCAGTAAGAAAGCTTATTCACAAGCCGGAATCGGGCCACAAGACATCGATGTCTTTGAACTGCATGATGCCTTCTCCATCATGGCTGCTTTATCATTAGAAGCCTCCGGGTTCGCTGAGCGTGGAAAAGGTCCTACCCTGGGATTAAACGGCTCCATTTTGCCTTCCGGCAAAATACCCATTGCAACCCGCGGTGGTTTAAAAGCACGCGGTCATCCCGTTGGTGCAACGGGCTTGTATCAATTAGTGGAAATCGTCGAACAATTAAGAGGCACTGCCATTGGCACACAGGTCGAAAACGCCAGAATTGGAATGGCTCAAAACATTGGTGGCAGCGGGTCAAATATATATACTCATATTTTGGAGCGAGTGAATCGATAATTTTTCTTACTTGCTCGTCATAATTCAATCCATTTCTTTTTCGCTGGGGTGCTCAAATGTATCTGTAATTGCCCCGCTAAATAATATTTCTTAATTTTTTTAGCAAAAAGCTGCTTTGCGCTAAAGATTTGAAGGATATAATCAATTAAGAAGTATTAGCAGGAGGAAATTGATGCAGAATTTCATCTATGAATTTCACATCTCCAGGCATGCACGAAACAAGTACAAATTTGATCAAAGTATCTTTCAAACTGATGGAAACGTTATTATTTCAAATTTCCACGCCGCACGGTTATTTTCATCCCAAATTAACCAGGAACGCGATCTGATTACGTTTCCTGAAAAGGCTGCCCATGCCAGCGAAATCTATGCAATCGGATTAATCGATGAAGTCTTTCACCAACTTTTTAAGTTATATCGTGAAAAACTTGGTGGCAAAAATCTATTCGATGAAGCTTATCAATTTCTTGTTAAAAAAATGTCAACACAAGAAATTAATCAGGTAATCGAATTGTTCCTTTCCACCTTCCCGCCTTCTGATGTGTTTCAAAAAAAAATAACCCCAGCAAATTACATTGCCACCCTTAAGAAAAATAAACAATATGAACTCATCATGGAGGAAATTATCCTTTTATGGGTAGAAAACCAGAACCCGGCTCTTGAGAATTACCTGGAACTATTTCCAGAGACTCTTCTAACGCACGAAAGTGCTTATCCTGAATTTATCAAGAACATTAATGAATTTTTCAGACAACAACTTCCCTTTGGTCCGCAAGAATTAAGCATCATCGATATGTTGCTGGCTCCGGCCAGAGCTGTTCCTAACTCCATCAGTGGACAACTGGAATATATTCGTGTTCGCTGGGGTTCAATGTTAGGGGATTTGATTTATCGTTTGATCAGCGCCATGGACTTTTTACAGGAAGAAGAGAAAATGGTCTTTGCAGGTCCCGGCCCGGCACATATCCCCAGTTACAATCAAATCTGGGATCTTGATGCTGAGAATTTCAGTCCAGATCAAGAATGGATGCCAAGTCTGGTTTTGATCGCAAAAAACGCCTTTGTCTGGTTGGATCAATTAACAAAAAAATATGGTTTTGTCATTGATCGTCTTGATCTGGTGCCAAATGAAGAATTAGATTTGTTAAGCCAGCGCGGCTTCACAGGTCTGTGGTTGATTGGATTGTGGGAACGCAGCGAAGCATCGGCCACTATAAAGAAATTATGCGGAAATCCGGACGCGATTGCCTCGGCTTACTCGCTAGCCAGTTATCAAATAGCAGACCAATTAGGCGGCGACGGTGCATATGGAAACTTGAAACAGCGCGCGTTTGAACGGGGGATTCGCCTGGCATCCGATATGGTGCCCAATCACATGGGAATTGACTCCGACTGGGTTCACGAACATCCTGATTGGTTTATCAACCTTGATTACAGCCCTTTTCCAGCATACAGCTTTAATGGCCCAGATCTCTCATCTTCCCAAAATATTGAAATCAAAATTGAAGATCATTATTATGATCGCAGTGATGCCGCGGTTGTCTTCCAATACAGGCAAAAAAATAGTGGCGAAACCAAATATATTTATCATGGCAATGATGGCACCACCATGCCTTGGAACGATACTGCACAATTAAATTATTTGCTTCCGACTGTGCGTGAAGCTGTTTATCAGACAATTTTATCTGTCGCCCGCAAATTTTCAATTATCCGCTTCGACGCAGCCATGACTCTCGCAAAAAAGCATTACCAGCGTCTCTGGTTCCCAGAGCCGGGTAGCGGCGGCGCAATTCCATCCAGATCTGAATTTGGCTTAAGCAAGGCCCAATTCGATCAAATCATGCCGACTGAATTTTGGCGGGATGTTGTCGATCGACTAGCTGTAGATGCTCCTGATACGCTTCTATTAGCTGAAGCTTTCTGGTTGATGGAAAGTTATTTTGTGCGCACCTTAGGCATGCACCGCGTCTACAATTCCGCTTTTATGAATATGCTCAGAAACGAAGACAATGCCAATTACCGTGAATTAATTAAGAATACACTTGAGTTTGACCCACAAATACTTAAACGCTTTGTTAACTTTATGAACAATCCAGATGAAAAAACTGCAGTAGAACAGTTTGGCAAAGGTGACAAATATTTTGGAATTTGTACCATGATGACAACTCTTCCAGGATTGCCGATGTTCGGACATGGTCAAATAGAGGGCTACGCTGAAAAATACGGAATGGAATTCAAAAAAGCCTATTGGGATGAAAAAATTGACGAAAATCTCGTTCAGCGCCACGAGAAGCAAATCGTGCCCATTCTTCACCGCCGAAGCATTTTCTCAGAAGTAGAGAACTTTAATTTCTATGATTTTCTTAACGACGACCAAAGTGTTAATGAAGATGTTTTTGCATACAGTAACTTTGCAAAAGGACAGGCTTCCTTGGTTGTGTATCATAATAAGTATGCCGAAACCAGCGGCCGAGTGAATTTTGCCTGTAAATTAGGGAATAACCAGACTACTGATAACTCAACCAGCAGCATACTACAATTATTTAATGCAATGAGATTGGATCAAAATGCTGACTTTATTATCTATAAGGACATTATTACCGGTCTCGAATTTATATGTGCGAAAAACGATTTACTAAATGATGGCTTCCATTTTCACCTGCATGCATACCAAACGCATGTAATGGTCGATTTTCGCTCTCTAAAGGACGATGAATGGGGTTCGTACCGTCATTTGATGGAGTATTTGCATGGCAATGGTGTTCCAGACATTGAAGATGCACTTAAAGAACTTCTGCTTAAGCCAGTCCATCAACCACTGCGCGAAATATTCAATCGCGGTTATTTTGATTTTTTATTGAAAAACCTGCCTGAAAAAAACAATCCTAAGCTCAAACCTGATATTCTGGAAGAAGCCTTGCAAAAATGTGAAGCACTGGCAGCAGGGATATTTAAAATGACCGGTAAGCTTAATCAAAAAGATATCCTGCTGATTAAAACCAATAAAATGTTAAAATACGGTCTCTCTTTTCCAGTCATTGAACAGCTATTCCCGAACCCTTTCAGCCAAAAATATGAGAATGTTATCCAATATTTTCAAACAACTCTGAACAGTAAGGAAAGCAACTGGATATCATTGCTTATGTACGTTTTCTTAGCAGAAATTGGCTCGTATTCCACAGATGAAAATAGCGCCTTACAGACCCAGAGCATGTTTAGTGAGTGGCGCTTCTCAAAAATCATTTATGAATTAGGGCAACAATATGGCTATTCAACCGGCGAACAACAAGAGCTCGCGACACTAGTTTACGTTTTGCTGGGTTTGAATAACTGGCTTATCGATTACAAAATTCACGGTTACGAGAAATGGCTGCGCAATCTGGTCAGCAAACAGGAAGTTCAGCAATATTTGTTAGTCAATCGCTTTAAAGGAACAGTCTGGTTTAATGAAGAGAACTTTGAAAATTTGGTATTTTGGCTCGTTATGATTGAAACTGTTGCGATGGCAGCCAACCCCCAGACAACCAATACCACTTTTGTGGAGGAAGTGATGCTCCTAAATCAGATCGCCCAAAAACTGCGGGTTGCTATGCAAGCATCTGAATTTAAGCTGGAGAACTTGATAGTCCCCCAAAATAAAATTGGAAATTAATTTTTCAATAATTTCTAAAATCTGTCTCCACTTGGGAATCTTGAATCTAAAATAGTTATCGCCAATTATCTTGTATTTTTTGCACTTCCTCATTGATTGTGCATATGTACCATTAGTTTCTCTTTTTTGTGTCCGGAATTTTCATTTTTTTACGCACAAAGTACCGCATTTGCCGTTTTGTGAGAACCTCAAGTGAAAGCCACCTTAACTAATGTAATAGAAATCCTGTTCGAGGTGGTACACTGAGGCTGAAATGGCCATTACTTCCTTCAATTTTATATGTTTCCTCTCCGAGCAGGTTATTTAATACACTTCCGTTCTTAAAATAAAGGTGGGGTAAATTCAAGACGATATTCTCATAGGAGCTTGAACGATTAATCACTACCACAAAAGTATGGTTATCATCCCTCCGGATATAAGCCAAAATATCAGGATTATTCTCAACCGACAACATGATATAGGACCCCATTTGTAAAGTTTGGAAAATATTACGAAATTGGATTAACTTTTTCACCCAGCTTAAAAGCTCTCGATTTTGTTTGACAGGATTCCAAACGAATGCTTTTCGGTTGGCTGGATCTTTTCCCCCACTTAAACCAATTTCATCGCCATAATAAATCGCTGGAACCCCGGGTAAAGTCAATAAGACTAAAAATGCAAGTTTGACCAGATCGATGCTCTTGTGAAGCGCGGTCATTATCCGCTCGGTGTCATGTGATCCCAACAAATTGTAAAGGGCATTAATTGAACCTGGTGGGTATTGTGACCACATATTAGTCAATTTTTCATGAAAAACTTGCGCAGAATCTGTACTTAAGAGGAAATTTATAATCCATTCACGAAGAGGGTAATTCATTAAACTATCGAAATGATCATCATTTAACCAACGGGGAGCAACTTCCCAGATTTCTCCCAACAAAAAAGCATTTGGGTTTTCTTCTTTCACCTGCCTCCGAAATTCAGCCCAAAAGGAATCGTCATCGATTTCATTAGGCACATCCAATCGCCAACCATCAACGCCTAGTGAAATCCAATATCGGGCAACTGAAAAAATATATTTTTGTACTGCGGGGTTGCCTGTATTTAATTTGGGAAGGCTTTTAAAATCCCACCAAGCTATATAATCCTTCGCTTTTCCCGGGCTGTAAGCATCCACCGGAAAGTGATTGATGTAATACCAATCTTTAAAAGGAGATTTTTCTCCATTTTCCAGGATATCAGCAAATGCAAAAAAACTGCGGCCGGTATGATTGAAAACACCATCCAGAATGATTTTCAAACCGTTCTTATGTGCTTTCTCGATCAAGCGCTGAAAATCTTTAATATCTCCCAGTTTGGGGTCAATCTGAAAGTAGTCACTTGTGTTATAGCGATGATTCGAGCTGGCCAAAAAAATTGGGTTGAGATAAACTGCATTGATACCAAGATCTACCAAATAATCTATCTTCTCAATGATTCCCGCCAGGTCGCCACCTTGAAATCCTTCATTAGTGGGAGTGCTGCCCCAGGGTTGAATGTTGGCAGGGTCGTTGTTCAAATCTCCGTTGGCAAAACGGTCAGGAAATATCTGATAAAAAACTGCACCCCTTGTCCAATCAGGAATCATAGTATCCTCTAGTTAAAATAATTAATTACTTTTTGGGGTTTGTGGCGATACTCATCCCATGCGATTGTGCCATTGGTAATCCCCAAAAGGGTCTCTGTCAAAAAACGATTGATTGGCGTTTTTATATTCTTGTTTTCACCAAAACGAACAACCGCTCCATTAAGATACTCAACTTCTGATTTTCCACGGCCATTTTTGAGATCAATATGGAACGATGGCATTTTTTCTCCACGCCCTTTGGCAATAAACTTAATTAATAACGGTTGGCTCAGAAATAATGGTAAGTTTTTTGATGCCATAGCAAATAATCGAACTGGCGTTCCGGGTAAATCCACCACAGGAATTCCGTACGCAGCCATCACTGCCAGCGCTTCCCGAATTTGCCCCATATCAATCTTAAATAAATCCTTGTTTTTTAATATTTCTCCTGGTGACAAATCCAGGATGGCAGAGAGAGCATTTGAAGTTAAGTTTGTCAGCATTTTTGACCACTTCATCGCTTGTGCGTCACGATACAACTTGCAATTTAGCCCGGCGCGATTAAGAGCAGACTTGATTTCGGGCGAAAGAGGTGATTCGGAGCTCAACCCAATTCCACGCAATTTTTCGACAACGATCGTGTTTCCATTCTTTTTTCCAATGGCTGTCGTTACCGAAGCAGGGATGGAAAAATTTCTACCAAGAATAGCTTGGATAATATCTTCATTTTCCACACCATTTTGTAAGCAAACAATAGGCGGGATATATTTCTTAAATGGCACTAATTGGTGCATCAGGTTCTCGGTATCATATGATTTAACGGCCATCAATGCATAGTCAAATGGTTTCTTATCCACAATTTCATTTAAACTGACAATAATCTCCGGTTTTTCTATCCTTGAGACAGATTTATCCGCATGAATAATCTTAATTCCACTTTTTTCAAAATGGTCTTTCATTTCAGGGCGGTCAAAAAATACAACTTCTTCACCTTGAGCCGCCAAACTACCGCCAACGTACGACCCAATTGCTCCCGCTCCAAATGCAAGGATACGTTTAGACATCTATTTAAAACCTCCAAAGTCTGAAACGCAATTTCTTCACCACCTTTTAAAGCCTAACAAGAAATCTTTTCCCGACATCGGTTTTTTACCAGCCAGTTGCAACATTGTGATTAAAAGCGCTCCTTCCGCTGTTACAAGCGCTGGATAATCGTGCAGAATAATGCGTTGACCCAACGCCATTCCCACGGCAGGTTCAACTTTTGCGCTAATTACTTTAATTCGTTCTCCTTCAACCATCAAGAATGAGCCTGGCCAGGGAGTAAATGCGCGCACTTGCCGTTCAAGTTCAATGGCTCTCTTGGATGGATCCAATAAACCATCCTCTTTTTTAATTTGTGGAGCATAAGTAGCCAGCGCGCTATCCTGCCGTTTTGGAATGGAAATCCCATTCAGATAATCATCCAGGGTTCCCAACAGCATATCCGCCCCAAGGTGCGCCAGTTTACTTGTTAATGTTTCAGTGGTCTCATTGGCTTCCAGCACAATTGAGCGCTGTGAAAGTAATTCGCCTGTATCAATTCCGGCGTCCATCTTCATAATCGTAACCCCGCTGATGCGGTCACCATGTAAAATCGCTGCCTGGATCGGGGCTGCACCGCGCCAACGTGGCAAAAGAGATCCATGTACATTAATGCAACCAAATGGGGGTAAATCGAGCACATTTTGACGCAGTATTTGTCCAAACGCTGCAACCACAATCAGATCCGGATTCCAGCTGGATAATTGGTCGAAAACCCCATTATCGCGCAGGCGTTTCGGTTGGATTACAGGGATCTGAAGCTGCTCAGCCAGTTTTTTCACCGGCGGTGCTGAGATCACTTTTCCCCGTCCAGAGGGTCGGTCTGGTTGTGTGACCACGCCGACTATCTGATAATAATTTATTAAAGCACTAAGGGAGGGCAAAGAGAATTCAGGTGAACCCATAAAAACCACTTTTTTACGCATTTTTTGATTTTAACATACATTGAGTTGATTAATTTGTAAATGAATATATAATGGAGGGTATACAACTTTTGACAAAGGAGAAAAAGGCATGAGTGAAATGAATCCCGGTGAGGTAACCAGTGACGATCGATTGATGGCTGCCCTTGCGTATATTTTTGCACCATTAGTCCCGATTATTTTTCTCTTCCTGGAAGATAAAAAGAATCGACCATTTATTAAAGCCCATAATGGTCAGGCGTTAGTTATGGGTGTCATTATGATTATTATTACTCCAATTATCGCTGCTTTTACATTTGGATGTGGTGGAATTTTGTGGTTATTGATGCTCTGGTGGGGATATAAAGCATATAAAGGCGAATACATTAATATCCCGGTTGTGACCGATTTCGTAAAAAACCAAGGCTGGTAAAAAGTTCCCTTATTTTATCAAAAATAGGGTGTCAAACGAATGGCACCCTATTTTCTTTAATCGGCAACCTAGATAATGATTCAAACGAGTAAACATAATCAAATCAATACCGATTTGCAAATGGCAAAAGATTTTTTTGCGATTGCCGAAATTGGCAAGGCACGAGTATCCGCGCGAAAAGCTGCCGGTGAAGCTGCACAGGTATGGATTTCAAAAAACTATCCCCAAAAATGGCCAGGATTGAATCCGTTTCAGGCCTTGGAGAAGATGCATGAATTAAGTATTGGTAACGAAGATTTCAAAGTCCATCTTGAACGACTTCTCATGAAAGTTGACACAAACTACAATCTTCCCGCAAATGTAGATTTAATTGCGAGCGCTGAATTCATCATACAAAACATTCTGAAAGAGGATTAATGAATGGCAAACATCATCGTTTATGGTACAGAATGGTGTGGGGGAACCCGCCGCGTAAAAAGACTTCTAAGTGAAAATGATTTGGAATTTGATTATATCGATATTGATAAAGACAAAATAGGGGAAGAATTAGTCAAGCAAACAAACAAAGGCTATCGTAGTGTGCCAACCATTTTCCTCCCTGATGGCACCACTTTAACTGAACCTTCAAATGAAAAACTGAAAACCACCCTTGTTGAGATTGGTTTAATTTAATTCTTATATAAAGCGCCGAAGGAACCAAAGGGACAAGGCGCCGAAGAAAAGGCCGACACTTATCGATACAAGTGCCAACCCATAATTTCGCTCTTCAACATGAATTCTCTTCGCATTGGTCAAGTTACTCTGCAATTGATGGATAAATTCAGATCGAGGTTGTATTGGGCGTAACCGCTGTGATAATTCAGATTCCAAATTCATAGAAAAAGTTTGTGTATTCAATTTCTCTCCAATTAATATCTTATTCATTTTTTCGGTAATTCCTGGTGATCAATTTTCTCAACTTCTTTACGCACGGCTTCTAATGTTCGGTGGTAAAGGCTTTTAATGGCACCTTCCGAACGGCGCATAATAATTCCAATTTCTGCGTTGCTCATACCCTCCACAAACTTTAAAATAATCAATTGCTGACGTTCCGCAGGCAACCGTCTCAGCGCTTTTAACAAACGCTCATTTTCCTGGTTTTTCTCAAGTGCTTTTTCCGGAAAGTCATAATGAAATTTGGAAGGGATGTTTTCTTCAAGGATTACTTCTTTTTTACGGCTGCGATCACGGTACCAATTTGCAACAAGATTGTGAGCAATGCGGTAAAGCCAGGCAGAAAAAGGTACTCCGCGATCGTCATATTTTTGGATATGACGAAACGAACGGTGAAACACCCTGGCCGTCAAATCTTCCGCTTCATTCATATTGCCAGTCCGATAATAAATATAGTTGTAAATTCTACGAACATACCGTTCATAAAGAACACCAAAAGAATCATTATCTCCCTCAGCTGCTCTCTTAATTAATTCTGCATCTTCAATAAGTTCGGTCACACTTCAGCCTTCTGGGGGGTTATCAGCAATAACCCCAACCATTAATTTTCGTTACCATTTAAAGTACTGTATTTTCTATGCTCGAGCAACCCTGTGAAGCAAGTTGTTAAGATTCATGAAGAATAATTCACAATACAGCACGTAGTACCACTTGAGATTCCAATTATATCCAAAACGAGTTTAATCGCTTATTATCACATGGCCGCTATTCTTGAAAAGTCAAATTTTTTGTTACCTCAAAGAATTTGACTTTTTTCAACCTGAGCCTACACTTAATCATATAGAAAAATAGTATCATTTAAATAAAACGGGGTTGAAGAGTGTTTTTAGGCGGATGACGCCCGCCTAAAAACACGCTGCCACGAATTTTTGAAATGATACGAAAAATGTGCAAAGGAGGGTTTAAAATGTCTTTTCATACCACCTTCGAATGGACTGCAGATGAAATCAAAATATTTTCACAAAAATGGCTTCCGGAAAACAAAGCTGTTGGCAAAGTGATTATGGTGCATGGTCTCGGCGAGCACAGCATGCGCTATGAGCATATTGCCCAATTTTTCAATGATCTGAATATTGCTTTTTTTGCATTTGATCAACGCGGACATGGGAAAAGCAGTGGCAAAAGAGGTGATATTCCATCTTATTCAGTTGCCTGCAGCGATATTGATCGCATGATAGGATTTGCTAATGAAGAGTTCCCTCAAATTCCAACATTCCTGTATGGGCATTCTCTCGGTGGTGCGATTGTACTATATTATGGTCTCACCAAAACATCACCGCTTACCGGTATTATTTGTACCAGCCCCGGCCTTGGTTCAGGTGAGCCCCTTCCGGCATTCAAAATGTTCATGGCTGAAATATTAAACAAAATTATGCCAACCACAACAATCAACAATGGCCTGGATGTAAATAATCTCTCGCATGATAAGAGTGTAGTTGAGCTTTATGTTAATGATCCACTCGTTCACCCGCGCATTTCTGCCCGTTTGGGAATGGAATTGATTAGCAAAGGACCCTGGATTGTGGAAAATGCCAATCAATTGAAATACCCACTACTCTTGTTGCAAGGCGGTAAAGACAGATTGGTCAGCCCGCCACTTACTGCCCAATTTGCGGAAAATGCGCCACAACATTTAATCACTTACCATCTTTTTCCCGAACTTTACCATGAAATGCATAATGAGCCTGAAAATCAGGAGTTCTTAACAACCATTAAGGAATGGGTAGAATTGCGATTGCGTGAGGTTTTACCATCTTGACCGCAAATTTTGTTTTTTTCTATAAGCTTGCCAACATCTTATGAATTGTCTTCTCGGGTTTGAATGACTTCTTTTTTGTTTTTATTTCGGGCAAAGAAAAGTCCCAATTTCGAGGAATTAAAGAGTTCTTTTTTCAAAATGGGTCAGTGGAAAATAAAAATTTGAAGTAAACTTAACGGATATAACTGATCTAATTTTCATTTTGCGTGCATAATAAGGAATTTTTTACAAAACATGATATTTATCAGGTACTTAAATGACTTGACCCGATTAATGACCTTTCATACAATGAAAAGTGAGATTTGAAAAATCGTTCGACCAAATAGGCGTGTTTACTCTTATTCTGTCAGTTCTCTTTCGCTTTTGGCTGATCTCGATGAATAGCCTGGGTATATTTTAATTGCGATTTAAATTTTTTTCCAAGGAGTATCGAATGGATGACTTTCTCTTTCGTGGCGACCTCGCCAGTTTGGACCCGGATGTTTATGAGCTGACTCAAATTGAGGCAGAACGTCAGGTTCGCAAATTAATTCTGATCCCGAGTGAAAGTACTGCCCCATTGGCAGTCCGTGATCTCTTGGGTTCTGTTTTTCAAAATCTCTACGCGGAAGGGTACCCAGATGAACTTACCCGGCTGATGTCCGAAGACGAAATTCTGGATTTTGATGAACAATTAGCTCATTACCGTCGTTATTCTGACCCCCGCTATTATAAAGGCGTTGAATATGTCGATATCATAGAAGCACTCGCCCGGCGCCGATGTGCAGAAGTCTTTACCGCCAATGGTCTTACCGCTGATCAACTATACGTCAACGTTCAACCGCTTTCCGGGGCCCCCGCCAACAATGCTGTTTATCATTTGATCAACCCGGGCGACACAGTTCTGGGTATGAATTTACTACACGGCGGTCATTTGACGCACGGTTCGCCAGTCAATCGCTCAGGAAAGCTTTATCATGCTGTCCACTATACGATTGACCCTGAAACCAAACAAATCAATTATGAAACATTAGCTCAATTAGCTCTTGAATCACAACCCAAATTGATCATTGCCGGATATTCATCCTATCCGTTTGTGCCAGATTGGAAGAAATTCCGAGAAATTGCAGATTCAGTTGGTGCTGTATTTCTGGCTGATATTTCGCATATTGCCGGTTTAATTGCAGCCGGTACAGTTCCAAGCCCAATCGGAATCGCGCACGTTACTTCCTTTACAACTCACAAAACATTGACCGGGCCACGCGGCGCTTGTATTATCACCGATAATGCAACTATGGCGAAGAAATTAGATCGGGCAGTATTCCCTGGAGAACAAGGCGGCCCGCATATTAACGCCATCGCAGCCATGGCACTCACCTTTAAACTGGCAAAAACACCCGAGTTCAAGCGTTTGCAAGACCAAATTGTAAAAAATTGCAAAGTGTTAACCGATCGCTTACAAGAACGTGGTTTAACCATTCCATTTGGCGGTACTGATACACATTTAGGGAACATTGATTGCTCAACCATTGCCGGGCCGGATGGCACCCGCTTATCCGGGGATATGGCAGCACGCATCCTGGATCTTGCCGGGATTGTACTTAATCGAAATACAATTCCAGGTGATAAATCAGCTCTCCACCCATCCGGTGTTCGCTATGGAACTCCCTGGATGACCCAAAGAGGGTTAAATGAAGCTGATATGGTTGTTGTAGCTGACATTATCGCCGATGTTTTGTATGCTGCAATCCCATATAGTGTCGAATCGCGCAGCGGGCTGGCACAAAGAACAAAAATCGATTTTGCAGTATTTGAATCTGCAAAAATTCGCGTTCGAGAACTGGCAGAAAAAGCAGGTACAGATTTGATCGTGGGAAAGCACGGCTACCCCCATTTTTACTATCTCGACGATCAATGTTCCACACCAAATTGTGCCTATGATATCACCGGAAAAAACCTGATTTCTTTTCTTAACTTTGCTTTTTGCAGCGATGTAGAAGTTCTTGCTGAAGGCGACAGTCAAAATACATTACTAATTGCTAATGGAGAAAACATTGAAGGAACGTTGACTTGTGTAACCCATGAGCATTATCGCTTCAGCACTTCATCCAATCAGGCGAACCTGGCTGCAACCTGGTTACGAGATTTATCGGATGCTTTTGTGAAATTTGATGAAGATCTAACCAAACGGCTACCTGGGCCGGTTGTGATTAAGCCATCCCCCATAAAATTCATTCTTCCAGTTGAAGATAATGGGGTTGATACACGCAAGCCTTATTTTATTGGCCATAAATCTATTGCAGACAAACTACCTTCTAAACCTGCATTTACTTGGACAGAACCGAATGAAGATCAAGTAAAATTTACCAGTTTGCATGCCACCCATGTAGCTCTTGGCGCAAAAATGATTCCTTTTGCCGGTTGGGATATGCCCGTCTGGTACACATCCGTTGCCGATGAACACAATGCGACGCGCAAGGCAGCCGGATTGTTTGATGTTTCGCATATGGGAGTCTATCAGGCTGAAGGTCCATTTGCACTCAGCTTTCTTGATAGTGTGTGCAGCAATGATATCAGCCTTCTGGATGTTGGCGAATCTTGCTACACGCATTTCCTGACCCCGCAAGCGGATGTTATTGATGACTTGTTGGTCTATCGACGGCAAAAAGAAGTCTATCTTGTCGTTGTAAATGCTTCAAATGACGATAAAGATTGGGCATGGTTGAATTCTGTCAAAAACGGTGAGGTATTAATTGAACTTGAAAAACCATGGGCAGAAACCTTTGGTAAACCGGTAATTTTGCGAAACTTGCGCGATCAATCTGCGGGAGCTGAAATGCGTGTGGATATTGCCCTCCAGGGGCCTAAGTCCCGCGACATTCTTCTGGCATTAGGTTGTGATAACTCCACTCGTAAGAAGATTATGAAGTTAAAAAGAACAAACTTATGCGATGCCATCATCGGCGGCTACGATCTGATCGTGTCACGAACGGGGTATACCGGTGAAAAAATGAGTTTTGAGCTGTTCATCCACCCAGCGCAAGCACCAGCTTTCTGGCAAGATCTGATGCATGTTGGCGAACCGTTTGGGTTAAAACCCTGCGGTTTAGGAGCACGTGATTCATTGCGTACTGAGGCCGGTTTGCCACTCTATGGACACGAAATGGGTGGCGATCTCAACCTTGGAGTTGCAGAGGCAAATTTTGGCTCTTTCGTCAAAACTTACAAGCCCTGGTTTATTGGTCGCAAAGCGTATCTGGAAGGTGAAAGCAAACGAACCAAGGTTGTCGTTCGTTTCCGCTTTGATGAAAAAGGCGTCCGAATGGCCCATAACGGCGATCCGGTGTTGGACAGAAAAGGCAAGATGATTGGGGTGGTAACAAGTTGTGCCATTGATTCAGAGGGTTATCTGACTGGGTTGGCCTACATAGATGAGAAAGCAAACGAAGAAGGAACATCCATTTCCATTTACCAGGGTTCACCTGAATCAATTGGCAAGCAACCAAATTTGCTTGAATATGGTGATAGGGTCAAGCTTCCAGCCAGCGCAACCATTGTGTCCAGATTCGCCAAGTTATAATAATTTCCGAAGCTACTTCCCGATAATCGGGAAGTAGCTTTCAAAATAAAAATCAATCCAAATCAGAACAGGAGAATTAATATGCAAACTTTGTGGGATGATCGTTATGCACTCCGCACGCTGAATATGAAAGGCTCCACAATAAGGGAATTACTTAAATTTACCCAATTACCGGATGTCATTTCTTTTGCCGGAGGCATGCCGGCCCCTGAAATTTTTCCTACACAAGAATTTCAAGAAGCCTGCATTAGGGTTTTACAGGAAAAAGGTCAGGAAGCCCTGCAGTACGGCACAACCGAGGGTTATTTACCTTTGCGGGAGATGATTGCGCGCCATTCCAACCAATATGGCATAAAAGTTACCGCGGATAATATCATGATCACAAATGGCTCTCAGCAGGCGTTGGATTTGATTGGTAAGATTTTTATCAATCCTGGAGACCGTATTCTGCTTGAATCTCCAACCTATTTAGGTGCTTTGCAAGCCTGGAATGCTTATGATGCACAATATGTTGCAGTGGGTTCTGATGGAGATGGCATTCAAGTGGATAAGTTAGAGAGTGCGTTGCGTACCGGCCCAAAATTCATGTACGTTCTTCCTAACTTTCAAAACCCAACCGGGGTGACCATTCCTTTGGATCGTAGACTGCGCCTGGTTGAATTAGCGGATCGTTATGGTGTACCAATAATCGAGGATGACCCTTACGGACAACTTCGATTCGAAGGGAAACATTTACCCGCTCTTGTGGTGCTTGACGATCAGCTCAGTGGAAATAACGGCAGCTATCATGGTAATGTAATCTACCTGAGCACATTCTCCAAAATTTTAGCACCTGGATTGCGACTTGCCTGGGTTGTTGCCACCCCTGAAATTGTTCAAAAACTCGTCACTGCCAAACAAGGAACAGATCTTCAGGCATCCACATTTAACCAAATAGTGACGCATGAGATCGGTAAAGGCGGTTTTTTGGATCAACATATCAAAAAAATTGTTGATGTGTACCGTGACCGTCGTGACATCATGTTAGAAGAGCTAGAAAAATATATGCCAGATGGAGTTCAATGGACTCATCCGCAAGGAGGGCTTTTCCTGTGGGTAACCTTACCTGAGGGTTTCAATACTCAAGATTTGCTGCGTATTGCAATTGAGAAGAAAGTAGCTTTCGTTCCCGGTCACTCTTTTCACCCCAATGGCGGTGGTGATAATACAATGCGCTTGAATTTCTCAAATGCCAAGCCAGATAAGCTGCGAGAAGGTATCAGGCGGTTGGCTGAAACCATAAAAGAAAATCTTTAAGAAAAAGAGGTAGCTCTTTTGGCAGCTACCTCTTCTTTTCACACAAAAAATAAATCAAAATATATTTCTGTTATTGTTTTTCCAAAGACGGAAGTCTTTAAGAATAGAGTTCCCCAAGAATTCCTGTAAAATGGAATTGTCCGGGATCATTTCTGTGTCTAATGGTACAAACCATTCCAGGAAACTCAGTAAACGTTTTGCTTCAATATGCGCCATCGTACCGTAAGGCACCTGCCGGAGCAGTGGTTCCGCTAATCGTTTAAGAACTGCCATTTCATACACCAGAGCTGAGTTAAAAACATCATCAGCGTTCTGCTGAAAAGGGAAAATATGCCTTTTTTCTCCCCGCCGCACCGATTCCCAGCGCTGAATGGTCTCATTTGCTGAATAACCACGCTCTCGCGCGTCACGGATGATTCTACGAATTAAGCGTGTATCCGTTGTTGAAATACGGTTGTGGCGGTCTAAATTGAGCTGGGTCAAACAGCTGATGTAGATCCGAAAGGTCTGTCTGGCAGATGTATCCCTTAAAAGGTTGGGATTCAATCCATGAATACCTTCCAGAATGATAAGCTGGTCCGGCTGAAGCTGGACAACATCGCCCGGTTCACTGCGTCCCAATTGAAAACTGAAACGGGGTAATTGGACTTCTTCACCGGCAATTAAGCTCTTAATATGCTGGCTTAATAAAACTGTGTCCAAAGCCCCAATCGCCTCAAAATCCAATTCTCCATTTTCATCTTTCGGCGTCAATTCCCGGTTTACAAAATAATTATCCAGCTCCAGGGGGAAAGGTGAAACTCCTTGTGCCAATAATTGGACGGATAATCTTTTCGAAAACGTGGTTTTGCCTGATGAGCTTGGGCCGGCGATCAATACAATTCGAGATTTATTGATATTTTCGCTTATTCGCCTGGCAAGTTCAGCAATACGTAGTTCATGCAAAGCTTCCGAAACCAGGATTAGCTCGCGGATCCGGTTTTCATAAATTGCATCATTCAAAGCACCTACACTCTCAACACCTAGGCGTGCGAGCCATTCACTATATTGTTTAAAAGTTGGTAATAGATACTGAATTTTAGGCATCGGTAAGAGCTGATCGGGAGTATGCCGGCGGGGGTAGCGAATTATAAATGCACGCTCATCCATGCGAGTTAACTTGAATAATTTCAGATATCCAGTAGAAGGAACCATATAGCCATGATGATAGTCTTTTTGTGAACCCATTTGGTAAAGTACCAGATATTTCTTTTGGCGATACTTTAAAAGGCGCACCTTATCAGACTGACCAATTTCTGAAAAATACTGGATAGCCTCCTGAAGGGGAACTTCTTTTCTTTGGAAAGGAATATCCTTTTCCACATATTCGAGCATTTTTTGTTCTAATTTTACAATATCTTCTTCGGTGAACTCCGGCATACCGGTCACATGACAATAGTAGCCGCCAAATTCAACAGCATGATCAATTGTCAAGCATGCTTTTGGAAATAAATCTTGAAAAGCAGCCTCAAGTAAGAAAGTCAAAGAACGACGATAAATTCTCGCTCCATCGGCTTCTGCAACAGTGATAAACTGGGCTTCGGAATCCATATGAACGGAATGCGTTAGCTCTCGTAAAAGACCATTAACAACAGCTGCCACAATTTGGGGGTGCTCCCATTCAGGCAATTTCTTAAAGAACTCGCTTATTGCTGTATCCCGTGGGCCTTCCAAGACACGCCCGTCCGGTAGAATAATTTCTACTGTAGGCCGTGGTTTTACAAATGAAATTTCAGTCATTTTTTCACCCTTTGCCAAATTCATTAGCGCACTAAAGTATACCTGAAAATTATCCTTTCTTTACAGTTCATAAATCATTTCACCCGTAATAAATTAATAATTCCATAATCATCCGCAGTCAGATTATCCTGAGCAGCGCTTTTGCCAATGTAATTTGAAAGCATTTCTTCCTGGGTGGGAGTTTTATTTGCTGGCCAGATAAGATCAATCACACGCGTATGGTTACTATCATTTGGAGCACCGCCAAAACGCCATTGCGCATTATTGGGTTCAACATCACGCACTCTCCAAACACCGGTTGAAGGGTAGCCCTCTTGTCCCAACAGAACCACAGCAAAACCCCAATTTTCATAATCCTGGGTATTGAAAAATGATTTCGGTATTCGAACACTGATCGATCGCCCAGCCGGATCGACAATCAATTTGTACTCTGCATCAGTAACTTGCAATGGATCAAGCGTTATCGGATCAGAAGTAAGAATCTGTGGGGTCCATCCTTCCAGCCATAAAGCATATTCCCAACCGTCTTCTTTCGACAATGATAGGTTTCTGCCCGGTAACAACTTGCGCGCTCCAGTTCCAGCCCCTGGGTCGGAATCTATGTAAATATCGATTGTTTGAATTGACAATCCATTTGGAGAACCCCAAGGATTCTGAATTGGCCCAAATAAGTCTACTTTGAAAATAATATTATTATCATCGTAAGAAATCTTGAATGATTTTAAATCAAAGGCTTTGCTTAGAAAAACCACATCGGTTGGATATGTATATGTACCCGGTCCATGATCATCTCCTGAGGGGTCTTCTACCTCCAGAATAAGCGTAGAAAGTCCAAGATCCGGGATCACAAGCTGTCCAGGACCTTTCTGTGGTACGCGATTACCCTCAGTGTCAATCAACAGAAATTGAATTTGATCTCCAGTTTCTAATTCTCCTAAGGTGGAGAGAGGAATCTTAAACTCAATAACATCAGTTCCAAGCATCGCAGCCGTCTCGGATTCCATTTCCTTCCAGCCCTCATCGGTTGCCTGATAAAAAGTTACAACACCTTTTGACAACCGTAGTAAATGAGTCATGGCGCTGCCAAGTAAGACTTCTTTTCCATCTGTCGAATAGCTGTATGGATAACCGCTATTGGCTTTTGGAGACTTGATGTATAAAAAATAGGTACCCTCCTTTGTAACCGCTCCATCTTCAACCAAAAAATAAAGATTCTGGGCATCCTGTGTGAAAAGTAGAGTGCCCGAGCCATCAACACCATTACCTGGATAAATGCCGGCTTTATCCCATTCATCTGAAGATTTTCTCCCATCGACAGTCGGGGAAGAAAGGCCATCTGGAGCGACCTCTGCCACTACCGGACGCGTCTCAATTATGGGTGTATCCACGAAAGCAGGCACAGCTTCGCCCAGAGATTCAAACACTTTTCTGAGCAGAGTTCGATAGCCTTCATCAAAATAATCATCCTGTCCTGAATCCTGATCAGCACCATACCACCAGAACCAATCCGAACCTTCCGCAAGGTACATAAAATCTTGCGCTTTCGCAAGGTTTTCCGGGCTGGTTTTCCGGACTTTCGTTACATCGTATTTTGCTAGAATCTCGCGTGTTTTTCGCAAGTATTCCCAGGCCAGATTTTCTTCAGGTTCACCAATCCAGGTATCGTAATTCGGACTGAACCACGCCCCTGGGAAAAGATCTTTAATTGTATTTTGCTCGGGGAACAACTGCAAATAGTCACTGGGTGTTATTGTCTTAATAGAAGTGCTATCATTGAGCGCCCGGTACAAAGCATGAAAGAAATCTTTTCCATCGTTATCATAATTTTCCCAAGCGTTTTCACCATCCAGAATTACACTGACAATGTGTGGCCCGGCTGCATTTTCCATCTTCAGTTGGGCTTTGATATTTTCCATACGCTGCATGAAATCGCCGGCTGCCGCTTCTCCTGATACGCCAGAATAAGTAAACCCGATCTTGTCTGAAATAACCCCATCTCGAAAGAAAACTGCCAATTTGTCTCCCTCCTGGTTGGTGACATAATATGGTCTGTAAAGTAAATCTGCCTCTTTGACTGTTTCTTTGGCGTCACGGGTAAAAGTATTTATCCCCAGTGATTTCGCCAGCACCGGTTCGCCAGTCGCCATCCAGTGGTAACCACTTTTTATCACGAAGGGCACCATTAATTGTGCTACCGCTCCTTCGCCAGGCCAAAGCCCATTAGGTGAAGTGCCATAATGCTCCTGATACATTTCGACGCTTTTTTGCAATTGAGCAATTGCATCTTGAGGATAACTAAACTTCTGTGGTAACTCAGTGCTGGGATTCCCGACTGAGGCGATATTGCTATCAATTATTAAGGGCAGGATTGGGTGAGCATACGGAGTCGTAATTACATCAATCTGCCCCTGCTCCTGCATTTCTTTGTGCAAAGGTATGATGCTGGCCATCACTTTTTTTACTTCCGCAAACAAAACCGTCTTATCTGTTTCAGAATAATTGCGTGCTTTTTGAACTAACTGCTTTAATGGTTCCTGTGACAAAAAGTCCGGATCGAACCAGGCCAGATTAAACCAAATTTGCAAATCCAGATAGTCCTGGTCATCAAAAATAATTAAAGCTTTTTGAATCGATTCCTCATCCCCGCCTCCGCGTTTATCAAGCAATTCCTGATAGCGTGGAAAACGAGCAATAATATGATCCCAATTAGCATCAAAAAATCGAGTCAAAATAAACGTTTTCTCTTCTATCGTCAAATCTGCCGCCGGGATGATGGACAAATGCCAGTATTTATCAATAGCGCCATTTTGGGTAAAATCATCGAGTTGTTTTATTAACACAGGAGTCAGGTTAAAAGTGGCTTTCACATTAGGATATTGCTGTAAGATGGCAACCATGTCATAGTAATCCTTGGTAGCATGCACGCGTACCCAGGGACGCGAGTAGACACCATTCTCGTCTTTAAAATAAAGTGGTTGATGCTGGTGCCACACCAGGTTCAAATAAAGGACATCACCCGCCTCTGTTGGCGGTGTAATCACAGTCTCAGTGGCAGATTCAATTGCATTTATGGGTGGTTTCGGTGTGTTGGTTTCACTTGATTGTGTTGGTTTGCTAGTACAAGCACTCACTGCAAAAATCAGGATTAGAATCCAAGAAATAAAATTTAGCTTTTTCATTTTTTACTCCCGCTTGATTCCTTACGATAATATGTCTGGATACCCTTTCCATTGGTCGCCACCCACAGCCTTTCAAAATGGTCAAATTCCAGATCCAAGGGTTCTCCTTCTGCGTACCCAGAAGTATTCATTACATATCTTTGCCATTTTCCGGAGTGATCAAGGCGCATCAAATAACCACCCGGTTCGGTTGGATAACCCAATCCAAACCAAAAATCATCCATCGGAGATTCAGCAAATGTCAGCGCTGTATTGCTGCGCATGGGCGAATTATTGTTTTGAAAGAATCTCCAGGAGCTTTGATCCCAAATGGCCACGCCTCCGCCAGATGTGCAGGCGATGATTTTACCATCTTTAGCTTCATCAATCTCTGAAACACCGCCCCAGGCAAAGTAGTTGCCAGCCCAGTTAAAATTTTCCCATTCTTCGCTGGAGAAATCATATCGGGATATTCCTTTCAGTGTTCCAGCCCAAATTGTTTTCATCATTCCTTTTTCCTCAACATATAATGAAATAATAGTCTTGTTTTCCAAACCTGGCGCAAAATCAGTAAAAGGTTGCCAGATTTCTTTGGTAAAGAGGAAAATGCCCTCATTGGTTGCAACCCAAACTTGTGAGTCTTGATCAACTACCAGTTCATTAACCTTACAATTTTCACATCCAATCTCTGCTGACCCATAATTGACAATTCCATCTGCCAGCTTGGATACACCAAATTCTGTTCCCAACCAATATGTATCTGCAACTGGATCATATGCAATACTATTGATCTGACTGGAAGGCAGATCGGAATTAGAAGAGTCTATGACTTTTGCATCTTCCCCCCAAATAGGAACTTGTAATTTCGCATTCCATAATTGTAAGCCTTCCCTGGTGCCAATAGCAATTACACCTTCTTTCTTGGTATTAATGTCGAGGACGAAGTCGCTCAACAAAGGCGAATTATGACTATTGAAAGTTTCCCAACCGCGCCGGGCATAAGCCAATTGATATTCATAAACAACTTTTCCAAGCAGTAAACCGGCAACAAATATAACCAGAATCCACCAGGTAATTCGAGGTGGAGTCGGTAGCATCTCTTCCAGATAGTTCCAATAATCTTCTTTCGGCTGAATCCAGGCGATGGCACGCCTGACACTGTTACCTGCCACCATCGTTAAAGCTGGCGTTAACATCAAGGTATACTGTGGCCATTTTGTCGGCCATATGAGAAGAAAAATAAGCACAATAATCAACCAGACGGATTCCCATTTTCTGTCTTTAATTTCCCAATATAACCCCACAAATGCAATCCAAAAAATGAATTCATCGAGCGTCAAGAAAAAGAAAACCTGTGGGTGCCAAGGAACTGAAGCAGCCAAAAACATAATGGGCTGATACCAGAGATAATTGCTTAATTGCACGTGCAAACTATGGCTATAGGTTATGTGAAAATTGACAGCGTTGACGACCTCTGCCAGTGGAGAAACCCAGAAATTTGGGTTGAAAATCAAAAAAGTGATCAACGCCGTAAAAAAATATATGCTTATTTCGCGTAAATGGAACCCCCGCTTGTGAATAAGCATATACAAGAGAACAAGCGCAACAATCAAATAAGGATATTTCGCTGCTCCAGCCAAGCCAAAAAATATGGCCGATAACCAAAAATACTTATTTCTCTTCTGCTCAGCCTTCTCAAGTGAAAGCGTTGCCAGAATCACCATTAACATTGGCAAGGCTTCCAGGTAAGCCTGGCTTGTGTACTTTAAGGTCATCGAATGAAAAGCCATGAAAAAGCCTGCCCACAAATTTCGCCTGGCTAAAAAATAAACAGCCAATATTCCAAATAAGGCTGAGATTGAGCGTGCAGCATATAAGGGAAAATCGCTATCAGGCTGTTCATTCGAAATCAGATAAGGAATACTATAGAGTAGCTTGGTTAGCGGAGGATGTTCACGGTTTCCCTGGTAATTTATGATTCCCCTTAGATCTCCATTTTTTATGAAATGAGCATACTCCTGACCAGCCTTTAAATAAACCGGCTCATCATAATCAACGGGAAGTTGCCAGACTGACCAGGCATGCAGAAGGACCGAAATGAGAACGATTACAAATAATGTAATTTTACTTGTCCACCACTTGGGGATTGCGGGAAGATTTAGAAGTCGGGTAGTCACGATTATTTTTTCTGTAACGATATCAGCAAATAATCCTCTGGATTCAAGATCTTTTCGCCTTGAAATAACGAATTGCTCTTACCAGCATCCATTTCAAAATCATCCATTTGAAAAGAAGAAAGTAGGACAGAGGCATTGTATTTTTCGGGCGGCATTGTCCCGACAGAAAGATCAAGCGTGAGAGGGACTTTTTCTTTGCCTAGGTTTATCAATACCAATATTGTTTCCTGAGATGATTTTCGTAAAAAAGCAATAATCCCGGTATTCTTAGTATCGATCAAAATGAATTCACCCGTTTGCAATGAAATATGTCCATTACGAAGTTGGATTAGCTCCCGATACAAGGTGAATAAAGAATTTTGATCCACTCTCAGTTCTGCAACATTATTTACTTTATACTCAGAATTTAGGGATTGCCAGGGAGTGGCATTTGAAAAACCGCTGTTAACACTTGAATCCCACTGCATTGGTTTGCGTATGTTCTCATCCGGCTTTGAGCCAGCCATACCGATTTCTTCGCCATAATAAATAAAAGGCACCCCCGGAGAGGTCAGCAGTAATATTGCCGCTAATTTTGCTTTATTCACATCCATCAATAAGGCATCCATTGCCCGATTCATGTCATGATTGGTTAAGAAATTAGCTTTCTGAAATTGTGGGTACAATTTGAAATTAAATTCTAATGCATTCGAAATCTTTTTTGCATCGCTACGATTTAGACCCGCTAAAATCGATTCGGAAAGTTCAAAATCAAAAACGAGATCGAAAGCATCATTTTTTACATATTTGACAGCTGCAAAGTTGCTATCCCAAACCTCGCCAATCGTTAAGAATTGAGAATTCATTTGCTTGATCCCAAACTGAAACTGTTCAAACCACCTATGTGTAGCGCTGCTATTGGCTTGAATCTTTCCATCCTCAATCAAATGGCGCGCCCCATCCACTCTGAAGCCATCCACACCAACATCCTCAATCCAAAACCTTGCGATTTTATAAACTTCTTGGGTGACTTTTGCATTAACAAAATTTAAGTCCGGCATTTCTGCCGTAAACACTCCGTAATAATACTGGCCATTATAATTAAAGTGCCAGACTCGTTCTCCCCAAGGCCCGCTATAACCCGGGTTTTCGATTGACCAGATATACCAAGCTCGATATTGCGATGCGGGGTTTGATCTTGCATCAATAAACCAGGGATGCTTACTGGATGTATGATTGATGACGAAATCAATTATCACGCGTATCCCGCGTTGATGGGCTTTTGACAATAAGTTCTTCAAATCTTCCAGCGTTCCATACTGAGGATTAATATCATAATAGTCTATAACATCATAGCCATGGTAAGACGAGGCTGGATAAATTGGCATTAACCAGATGGCATTGATTCCCAAATCAGAATCTGTATCAGGGTTACCATCATTGAGGTAATCCAGTTTTTGGATAATTCCATTAAGATCACCAATTCCATCTCCATTGCTATCTGCAAAACTGCGCACAAATATCTCGTAAAATACTACTTTATTCCACCAATAAAACCCATCACTGGTCTGAGGCATCGGGTCATACGAAGTAGGTGAAGGGATTACAAAAGCAGTTGGTTCGGCAATCTGCGGCATAGACGATACCGGATTACCCTTGCATCCCATCAATAAAGCGAGCATTCCGAGCAAAACAATTCGGGAAAATGGCACATAAATTTTGAACGATGAATTCATGATAAGAAGGAATTGCAGATGGTTGGAATTTTATCCATACCAGAATATTTCTAATCCAAACTGGCAAGGCGTTTCATTGGATTAAGTTTTCTTTTAATTGAGAAAACATTAAATACGAAATTATTTAGCCTTTCACCCCACCTAGTGTGAGACCGCCTTCAAAGTAGCGATTCATGGATAGGTAGACGATGATGGTAGGAATAATTACTATGACCGCACCTGCGGCGAAATATCCCCATGGTACACTCATCGAGTTGGCCAGTGAGTACAAAGCCGGCACTACAAATTTCATCGAGTCCGGAGCCGGTACCAGCACTGAAGCAAATACAAAATCACCCCAACCGGCCATAAATCCCAAAATAGCTGTGACTGCTAATGCAGGTTTGGCAAGTGGTAATGCAATTAATAAAAAGGCCTGCACAGGACCAGCGCCATCCAACATGGCGGATTCTTCAAGATCAATCGGAATGGTGTCAAAGTAACCCTTCAGATTCCAGGTTGAAAAAACAAGGGTTCCGGAGGTATAAGCCAGAATAAGACCTAAATGCTTGCCGTATAAGCCCAAGGCCGTTAGAAGTTGCGCAATTGCCACCAGAGAGAGTAATCCTGGGAAGGTTGAAATTGCCAGCAAGAAAACCAGAAAAAATTCACGCCCTTTAAACCGAAATCGCGAAAGTGCAAATGCTGCCGATGTACAAACAACAAGACTGGCTATCGTAGTGATGGAGGCTACTTTAAGACTATTTGTCATCCAGGTTAGAAATGGCCTTTCAAACAACATGACACGGTAGTTTTCAAATGTCCACTGGGTGGGTATGAACATTCCCCCCAGATTTAAGGTATAAAGCCGATCACCCAGCCGTCCGGAAGCAAGGAAAGCAAACCAGACCGGATAAAAAGCAAACACAACTGCAATAATCAAAATTCCATATTGCATGACACGCACCCAGGGTTTGGTTTTATTTTTCAATCGTATGCTCCTTTCGTAATACGGGTAACCCGCAGACTATAGAGGGTTGCTACGAACAGCATTATGAAAATTAACACCGCAAAAGCAGTCGCAGTCCCATAATTTTGCTGTTGGAAGATTTGTTTATACGCGTACACCATTACAAATTCTGTAGCTCCGGGAACACTTGCTCCGCGGACCGGACCACCATTCGTAATCGCAAATGCCGTTCCAAACATTTGAAATGCTGTAATCGAAGTGAGAACTGCAGCCGGCAGAACTGCTGGTCGAATCAATGGCATTGTGATTCTTGAAAGCCGTGTCCACCAATTTGCGCCATCCACCTCAGCAGCTTCATAGAGCTCCTTGGGAATGGATTGTAATGCGCCAAGAATTGAAACCATGAAAAAAGGATAGGAGAACCAGATATCTGCCAGGACAACAACACCAAATGCCAGAACCGGGTTGTTCAGCCAAATTGGTCCCGTACCGCCGAAGAATGCAATAACCTGATTGATGGTGCCCTGTTGTCTAAAGAGAAACTGCCAGACCAAGGCCATTAAAATTGCCACTGAGGATGCTCCCCAGGGAATAAAAAGAACCACTCGAAAAAATGTCCTCCCCGGAAGATTCTCAGAGTTGAGGATTAATGCCAGCATTAATCCAATTCCAAAAGTTATTGGCACCCGCAACGCAACAAAAAGGATTGTGCGAAAAACAACAGTTAAAAAGTCACCGGTAGCCATCAATTCGTTGATCGACCGGGGTAAATTAAGAACAAAAAATAATGCCACAGCAGTAAGAAGACCGAGAATCCATACCATTCCAGAAGTAATTTTCTTATCGATCTTTCTTTCCTGTTTTTTGCTAAAGTAATTGGCAGCAATGATGGGGATAAATACCAACGCAACGAAAAGTAAGGACAACAGCGCTTCCGGCTTAAATAATTTGCCCATCAAAGTGTCATAGTTGCCAAAAATTGGATCCTGCAAGACATAAGGGCTACCCAAACCTTTTGGCGCGTTGTCACGAAATTTTGGCCAGCAAAGGGGATCCAAAATTCCGGTCATGGTTACACTGCAATCCGGGTTTGGACGAAATTTATTTCGGTTGGTAAAAGAAATATAGGTGTTAAGTAAAATCGGGTAAACATTGAAAACGAGAATTGCAATTATTGTGGGAAGCAAAAACAAGGTAATTGTGATCCACTTCCGGCGCCCCAACCATCCACTCATTGTGTGCTCCTTTTTGCCCCGATAAAAAAGATTGAAGGGAAGGAGATTAACCCTTCCCTTCAGAAAATCTTAGGCAGTAAACTTACTTCATTCCTGCAACTTTTTCTTCAATTGCCGCCTGAGCATCAGCCATGGCAGCTGCAGGTTCTTGCGCACCAGTCCAAACGGCTGCTGATGCATTACCTACCGGATCCCATTGAGCTGATGAGAATGGCGTTGGCGACATAGGTACGCCCAGATTCAGAGCGGCCCCAAATCCAACCACTGCAGTCAAGGAAGCAACTTCAGGATCTTGTAAAGCTGCTGTTGCAGCCGGGATCGTTTTGTTAACCAAGGCTAATTTCTTTTGAACTTCAGCGCTGGTAAAGTATTTCATTATATCCAAGGCTAGATCTGTGTGGCCTCGATCAACAGCGTTTTTCGTAAGAAGCAAAGTCTTGATTCCCACAAACGGGCGACCAAAGGGCAAAATACCATAATTGACGCCACTTTCTTCAATTCCGGCAACGGCCCAAGGACCTGTCCACCACATTCCAACTTTGCCTTCAGTCAGAGCCGCATTACAGATGTCATAACTGTTTTCAGCGAAGGAGACAGCCGATAACTTTTTTAACCACTCGGCAGCTGCAATAGCTTCAGGGGTATCCATATAAGCCTTACCTTCTTCATCGACATAGGCTGGCACGCCAAAACCAAAGTAAATTGGAGACATATGATAGGCATCATTTGCACCAAAGCCCTGGTTACAAATTAATGGGTTGCCAGTATCCTTTTTGAATTTAATGGCAGCGGCTAACAAACCATCGAAATCAAGCGGGTCCTTTACCAGGTACTCGTCAGTTACGAGATCTTTGTTGTAAATTAACGCAATTCCTTCCTGAGTTTCCGGGAGGCCCCAGATAGAACCCATCCAGGTTACACCATTTACAGCTGCTGGTTCATAGGTACTCGAAAGAAAATCCGAGGTAATACCATAATCACTCAGAGCGACAATATTGCCGATGAGGGCTTGTTCACCAATGGCATCGTTTGCCCAGCCAATAATATCAGGTCCTTCACCAGCTGGGATAGCGACAGTAAGAGCATTTTTCACATCTTCTGGTTTGGACAGATCAATTACCACACCCGGGTGAGCAGTTTCGTAGTCATTGAACGCTGCCGTAATAGCATCCAGGTATTTACCATCCCACTGATTCCAAATTGTAATTGTGGTTTTTTCCATGGCTGGTTCTGTGGGAACAGCTTCCGGCGCTTTGGTGGGAGCTGTCGTTGCCTCAGCCGGTGCTGAGGTTGGTTCTGCCGGGGTAACCGGTGCAGCTGTTGGGGTCGCTGCTGGTTTACAGGCCGCCAACAGAAATACTGCAATCAGTAGAACGCTTACGAGAGTTAGTTACTTCTTAGACATCATTTTCCTCCATACTTATTTGTATTTCTTAATAATTATCTTACTTTCATCTTAGTAGATTATTTGAGAAAAGCAATCACCTCCTTTTAAAGTTAGTTAACCAATTTACACATCCATAATGAACGCATTTGAAAAATCACTGCAAAATCACGTTTTTCCTTCTCATGGGTGAATAAAGTATTGATTTCATTATCCAGAATAGGCAAACCTCTTAGATTTTTAAGTGAGAGATTAGAATTCAGTAACAGCTTTCTAACATCTGAAATCGCACTCCTGAAAAAATAGATCATATTGACCGATATATTTAGAGAAAAAAACCCTGATATCAATTTAAAACCTGAATCCTTTCTTTTGTAGGATTCTATTAACTACCCCGTCATCTTCATTTATTACTGCTACAAAAAATTGGTAAATACCTCTAATACCAATCAATTAAGAATTTTTTCCTTTACCTGATTTCCTGTACTCAATTATTATTTTTCACACTTTTGGGCAGAATCATCATTAATGCCGGATTATTGTTAATATGAAAGTGCCCATTCTCTTAAGAATTTATTGATGCTAACTTCATGGAAGATCTTGCTCATTTGAAATTAACATTACTCAAAATCTTCAGGAACAACCAATGTTAGTATAACCCTTGCATTCATTATTTAATCCTATCCCGACTTCGAAGCCTTCTTATTTATGAAGCATCATTTATAATAGAGGCAACCTTCTTTTAATTTTCCATTCGATTTTTCCATCGGTCACCTGTTTATGGATCAAATTGAATTTATTGAAGGAATTGGATTTGGAAATCCTATACCGGAAAGGTATTTTGAATTTATGCCAAGATCTTTGGGAAGATCAAGTATCCACCTATTATTTCACTCACTCTTGCTTGGTGCTGCTTGTTTGTTTTTCTTCTTACTAACTGGTTGTACAAACCAACCGATACCAGTCACACCCACTGCAACTGCCATACCTCCCACTGAAACCAAAATATATGTTCCAAAGGAAACCAGTATTCCACCCGGTTCTTCGGATAATCCATTGGTGATTGCCCATATCCTAACCTCAAATCCAACGGTAGCCCAGGATTCAGGCCAAAGTATGGTTGATTTCATTGAAAATGAAACGGGTTACTCACTGGTTTATGAAGTCTATGATGATCCAAAGTCAGCCTTTGAAAAACTCCGCAAAGGTGAGGTTGATTTTATTTGGTTACAACCGCTCACCTATTTGGCTGCCTACCAGCGGGATCTTGTCAGCCCATTATTTGTCAGCAACCATTTTGGATTATATAAATATGGCACTCAATTCTTAGCCAATAAATCATCGGGGTTCATTCAATACTTCGATACGGGAACCAACCGAAATACAACTACAGAGGAATTCGCCCTGCAGCAATTTGAAGGAAAAAGACCGTGTTGGACGGAACCTTCATCACTTTCTGGAACGATCACTCCTTTTGGTTTGTTAGCTCGCAATGGCATTCAGATTTTGCCACCGGCTTATACCCAAAGTCACTCATCCTCAGTGCGAGCATTATATATTAAGGGTATTTGCGATTTTGCTGCTGTTTTTGCCTATTCCGGCGATCCGCGCACATCATCGGCGGTGATCAATGATCTTCCCGATGCTTTGGAGCAGATAATTATCATCTGGCGTTCTGATCCGATTATTCCGAGCCTTTCCTTTCATGCTTCAACGAAATTATCGCCAGATATTGTGGAAAAAGTTGCTGCTGCCATGTTGAAATTATCCAAATCAGAAGATGGCAACGAGATATTAACCCAGGCATTGGACTATGATTTCCAGGGGATGATACCTATTGATAATGATTATTTTGCTCTGTTGAGCGACCTTGTCCGTGCAGCTAACGTCGTACCATACCAACATTTGGGCTATTAAAAGGCGAGCAAATTGAGAAGTTTTTGGAATTTCTTCTATAAAACTATTCTGGCTTTATTACTCATTGGAGTTGTAATTCCCCCTCTAATTTGGTTTATTTTTCGGCTTATTTTCTCAAACAAAATTACAACGGTCGAAAAAGTAGAGCCAGCCAGGGTAGCCATCGTATTTGGTGCAGGATTGAGTCGTGACGGAAGTCCTTCGCCTATTTTGCGCGACCGGGTTGCAACGGCAGTCCAGCTCTTAAAAGAAAATAAAGTTGAGAAACTTTTGCTGAGCGGAGATAACCGTTTCATTGAATACAATGAACCTGGTGCAATGCAAGCCTATGCCTTAGAGCTGGGTGCCCCGGCGGACGCGTTGGTGCTTGATTATGCGGGCAGGCGTACTTATGATACCTGCTACCGTGCCAAACATATTTTTAAAGTCGATATAGCCATTCTGGTGACACAGAAATACCACCTGCCACGAGCACTATTTTTGTGTGGTCAAATGCAAATTCAAGTTATAGGTGTAAATTCCGATTTGCGTAATTATTCTCCACGCTCCTATCGCCTATGGGTTTTCCGCGAAATTCTGGCTACAAGTGCTGCCGTATGGGATGCCTGGTTTACCAGACCATTACCTGCCTTGGGAGAACCGTTGCCGATTTTCCCGAATGAGTAAGGAGAAATTATGAACAGAGAAACATGTTTGGAAATCGTAAAGGAATATGTGAAGAACGAAAATTTGATTCACCATATGCTTTCAGTCGAAGCTGCCATGCGATTTTATGCACGGCTTTATCACCAGGATGAAGAAGAATGGGGGAATGTTGGTCTACTGCATGATTTCGATTGGGAGATTCATCCAACACTGGAACAGCATCCACAAGATGGCGCTCCAATCTTGCGCGCCAGAGGAGTTCCCGAGCATTGGATCAGGGCGATCCTGAGCCATGCCGATCATTCTGGTGTGGCCCGCGAAACGCAAATGGAAAAAGCACTGGCTGCCTGTGATGAAATCACCGGTTTAATTACAGCCGTGGCTCTGGTACGGCCATCTCATTCTTTATACGATTTGGAAGCATCATCTGTAAAGAAAAAGTGGAAAGATAAAGCTTTTGCAGCCGGCGCTAACCGCACTGAAATTGAGACGACCACCCGTGAATTTGGTATTGACCTCTGGGAACATACCACTAATGTCATAAAAGCTATGAGAACGATTGCATCTGGAATAAATCTTGCAGGTAATTTAAGCGAATAACTTCAAAATACGTTAACTGCAGGACAGTATATGAGTTTAAACGGCAAAGGCTTTTTCATTTGGAAAATTAAAGATTGTGAGAAAGGCAATCCCGAGGCGATTGTTAAGACAGCTCAAGCTGCCGGGATGACTCATGTTCTTATTAAAATCGCTGATGGCGCTTATCCTTATAATGTTGTTCGCGAAACAAAGCAAGATTTGATCGAGCCGGTAGTGGATGCATTAAGAGCTGCTGGTTTGGCTGTTTGGGGTTGGCATTATGTATATGGCGAGTACCCCGTCAATGAGGCAAATATCGCTGTCTCTCAAATGAAAAAGTTCAACCTGGATGGCTATGTTATCGACGCTGAGTGGGAATACAAAGAGCCCGGCAAAAAAAATGCTGCTTCAACATATATGAAGATTTTGAGAAAAAATTTAGCGGATATTCCTATTGCCCTGAGTTCCTATCGTTTCCCGGCTTATCACCCTCAATTACCCTGGAAAACATTTCTGGAATATTGCGACTACAATATGCCGCAAGTTTATTGGGAGAAAGCTCATAACCCGGAAGCACAATTAATCCGAACCTCACGTGAATTTCAAGCATTAACACCCAACAGGCCTGTCATCCCAACCGGGCCAACTTATCGAGCTGGCTCATGGATACCGACCGTAAAAGACTTGAAAGAATTTTTGGTGGTTTCCAAGAAATTAAAGTTTTCTGCAGCCAATTTCTTTAGTTGGGATGAATGTCGCCCAGCCCTCAATGAACTGTGGGAGACCATAGCAACATTCAACTGGGATAATCCTGAACTCGAGCCGAAAGACATCACGGAACAATGGATTGAAGCCCTCAACAGTCGCGATCCTGAAAAAGTGATGGAAACCTACACGAAAAATGCAGTTCACATCACGGCTGATCGTACATTGCAAGGCCTATTGAACTTACGAGGCTGGTATCAAAACTTTCTGAACACAGTTTCTTCCAAAGCGTCATTTGCCCTTACCAATCATAGCGGTACGGGCAGTTCGCGGCATATGAACTGGATTTGCAAGGAAAATGGAAGAACAATACTCAATGGAAGTGACACATTAGGATTATTGAATCAAAAGATTGCTTATCATTACACTTATTTGACCAAGCCGGTTTAATTCTTTTATTATGCCGGATTCACGAATGATTATAATCTTTAGCTATCATTTCTTCTCTTAGAACAATTATCAAATAAAAAGACTCTGATTGTAATAATCAGAGTCTTTTTTATTAATTCTTGCAGTAATTAATCTGCTGCCGGGCTAACCACCTCGGCTGAGACATCTACTTTTGAAGTTTCGTCCACCGAGGCTTCCTCATCCGCTACAGTAAATCTACCGTGTACAAAGCCTGTTCCAGCGGGAATCAGCTTGCCAATGATGACGTTTTCTTTCAGCCCAAACAATGAATCTTCTTCACCGCCGATGGCTGCACTGGCTAACACTTTGATTGTGTGTTGGAAAGACGCCGCAGAAAGGAAGGAATCAGTCGTCAAAGAAGCTTTTGTTACACCGAGAAGGACTTCGTTATATTTTGCTTCCTGCTTGTCTTCGCCTTTTAACTTTTCATTAACGCGCTTGATGACCAGCCGTTCAACAAAATCCATTGGCAGGAATGGTGAATCGCCCGCACGTATGATCTGAACCCGGCCCAACATCTTCCGCACAATTACTTCATAGTGTTTGTCATTGATATTTTGGCCCTGTGAACGATACACCTTTTGAATTTCGGTCATCAGGTACATCATGCAAGCATCGCGCCCTTTAATCTTAAGCACCGTGTGAGGGTTCAGCGAGCCTTCAGTCAATGGTTGGCCCGCTTCCACTTCATCGCCGTCTTTGATTAACAGCCGGCTGGTGGTTGGAATCTCATACTCTTCGGTTTCGCGTTCATCAAAGCTGACAATCACCTGGCGGCCTTCAATCCGTACACGGCCAGCATGGTGTGCGGAAAGTTTTGACTCACCGGACGAGGCAATGGTGTCCCCTTGCAAAATTGAATCCTCATCATTTACATCGATTGTCCACTCTTCAGGAACGTTATAAACATCTGATTGAATTTCGCTATGTTCGACACGGACAATTCTTTGTTCACTGTAGCGGTCAGATTGCATTACACGACCAATGCCGGAAATAGTTGCGATGACTGCTTCACCTTTTGGCGCTCGACGGGCTTCGAACAACTCTTCAACACGCGGCAAACCAGTCGTGATATCACCACCAGCAGCAACACCACCGGTATGGAATGTACGCAAGGTAAGCTGCGTGCCTGGCTCACCAATCGATTGTGCTGCCACAATTCCAACTGCAGAGCCTAATTCGACTATTTTGCCACGGCCAAGGTCCATCCCGTAACATTGAGCACAAATTCCGTGCTCTAATTCACATGTCATGGGTGATCGCACCATGACATCATCCACTTGATGATTGGTAAGTCTTCGAATTAATTCATGATCTAAAATATCGTTTCGTTCTGCCAACACTTCCCCGGTTTCCGGGTCAAGAATTCGTTTGGCAGCCACACGCCCATATAAGCGAGTAGCCAAAGATTGGCCGGCAACATCGTCTGAGCTGCGGATAACTATTCCATCTTCTGTCCCGCAATCGAATTCATTGATAATCACATCCTGGGCAACATCAACCAGACGCCGGGTCAAATAACCGGCATCAGCAGTACGCAACGCGGTATCTGCCAACCCTTTACGGGCGCCATGTGTCGAAATGAAGTATTCCAGAGCGGTCAACCCTTCACGGAAGTTAGATTGAATTGGCAGCCGAATGATACGACCCGATGGGTCCGCCATCAGTCCGCGCATTCCAGCCAATTGAGAAATTGGTCCAAATCCACCTTTTGTTGCACCTGAATTCGCCATCGTGCTCAAGTTGCCATTTGGATCCATGTTTTGACGCACAGCAGTTGCCACATCCTTGGTTGCTTTTTGCCAAATTTCGATCTCACGTTCGTTGCGTTCCTGTTCAGTTAATAGACCACGACGGAAGGATCGCTGAACGTTCTCCACATCAGATTGAGCTTTACTTAATATCTCACCTTTTGCAATTGGCATAGCAATATCAGAAACTGCCAAAGTTGAACCAGACATCATTGCATATTGGAAACCAATATCCTTGACATCATCAGCAACCGTCGTGGTGACATCTTCACCGCACACTTCATACGCATGTGCAATCAAATCCTTTACTGCCCCTTTATCCAAAACATCATTGATATACTGAATTTCAGGCGGAAGAATCCGATTGAAAAGAATCCGTCCCATGGTAGTATCTATGATCTTGTTCACAGGCGCTGTCATCCGATCACCTTTATCATCGTACCAGGTGTCAACAACAATCTTCACATTGGCATGCACATCAATTTGACCTAACGAGTATGCCAGGTCGGCTTCATCCATGGTGGCAAAAATACGTCCATCACCTTTATGTTTGAGATCATTTTTTAAGGTCAGATAATAAACACCCAAAACCATATCTTTTGAAGGACTGATAATTGGTTCACCATCAGCTGGTTTTAACAAGTTTTTAGAAGAAAGCATTAGATTACGGGCTTCCCAAACAGCCTTGTCTGATAAAGGCACATGCACAGCCATCTGGTCACCATCGAAATCTGCATTGAAAGCAGTGGTGACGAGTGGATGTAATTGAATGGCACTGCCTTCAATCAAAATGGGTTCAAAAGCTTGAATACCAAGTCGATGCAAAGTCGGCGCACGATTAAGCAAAACCGGTCGCTCTCGGATTACCTCTTCCAAAACTTCCCAAACCTCCGGCCGGTTGCGCTCAATAAAGCGACGCGCCCCTTTCACATTGGCTGCATAGCCATGCGACACAAGACGGGAAATAACGAACGGCCGATAAAGTTCTAGAGACATACTCTTCGGCAAACCGCATTGGTACAACTTTAATGAAGGTCCGACCACGATAACCGAACGGCCAGAATAATCAACGCGTTTACCCAACAGATTTCGGCGGAAACGACCTTTTTTGCCTTTAAGCATGTCACTCAAAGATTTTAGTTCTCGTCGCCCGCGTCTCGAAAGGGCTTTCCCTCGTTGAGAATTATCAATTAATGAATCAACTGCCTCTTGCAACATTCGTTTTTCATTTCGTACAATTACATCCGGAGCACCTAACTCTAACAGTCGTTTTAAACGGTTGTTTCGGTTAATCACACGCCGGTACAAATCGTTAAGATCAGAGGTTGCAAAGCGACCGCCATCCAGTTGAACCATCGGTCGCAAATCCGGAGGGATAACAGGTAACACTGTCATAATCATCCATTCCGCACGATTCTTAGAACTGCGGAATGCTTCCACTACTTTCAAACGGGAAGTCGCTTTCTTTCTTTTTTGCTTACTTTTGGTTGTCTTTAATTCAATCCATAATTCTTCGGATAATTTGTCAAGATCAATCCGTTTGAGAATGTCATAATAGGCTTCCGCGCCCATATCAGCTCGAAAAACCTGGCCCCAACGTTGCTTTAATTCACGGAAACGGCTCTCACTCAAGAAAGTGAAAGGCTTTAAATCCTGCAGTTCATCTCGCAAGCGTGAATTCTGATCCTGAGAAACCGAAGACTGGTCTTCCAATTGATTTCGAAGAGTTTCCATCTCTGTATCTGCAAAGGCTTTGATTTCTTCGATTTCCATCTTAATCCGATCAATTTCACGCACGATTTGATCGCGTGCTTCATTTTCAAGCTCGTCTAAATGTTCTTTAACTGCTTTTTGAACCAGACTGATGTGTGTATTTGCAATTGTTTCCCCGGCTTTAACAATTGGTGTATTTTTTACTTTGGTGAAATAGATATCCACCCGTGCAGCTGTTCCAATTTTTTCCTGGAGATCTCGTTCGAGGGTTTGACCCTCGCGCATAACAGGCGCCAGTGATTGGGCGATTTGTTCTTCACGGCGGTCTTCAATTTCCTTTTGCTGTTTTCGGAGTTCCTCAATTTTACGATCACGCGACTGTTTTACCTCAAGAATACGTGCATTAATTTGAGTCGCTTGCTCTCGTTCAGACACATTTATTTCATCATCCAGGCGTTTCAAAGCCTTTTGGCGGGCATCTTCGTCCACATAGGTGACTATATACTGGGCAAAATATAGTACACGGTCAAGATTACGGCGCGAAATATCAAGCAGTAATCCCAGATAAGATGGTATTCGACGTGTATACCAAATATGCGCAACCGGTGCTGCCAGATCGATATGCCCCATCCGCTCTCGGCGAACGGCTGAGCGGGTAACTTCGACACCGCATTTATCACAAATGATCCCTTTGTACCGTGGATTTTTATACTTTCCACAATAGCATTGGTAATCACGCGTAGGGCCAAAAATGGCCTCACAAAATAAACCATCCTTTTCAGGACGCAACCGGCGATAGTTTATCGTTTCCGGTTTCAAGACCTCACCATATGACCAGCTTCGAATCGTTTCAGGTGAAGCCAGGCTTATACGTAGTGCAACAAGACTCTTGGTTTCCACTAAAAAGCCTCCTCAGTTAGAACCCTTCTGAATAAAACAAAGATAAGCGCAAGAGTTTTTCTTCCTTTGCGCCTACTTATTTTTGAGAAATCTAATAACAATCATGCAACAAGAAATTATAACACAATTCTTTTAAATTCAATCTTAGATTATACGGTTAATTACAATAAATTTCAAGTGCCACTTTTTTCAACGTCCGGTGAGTTAATCCTGGGGATTTCAAGGAAGAAACTCGAACCCCGACCTAGCTTACTGTCCACCCAAGCCTGTCCATTATGACGCTCTGCTATCGATTTAACGATCGCCAGCCCCAGCCCAGTGCCATGGTTTCTGTAAGATTCACGTCGATTGCTGCGGTAAAACTTGTCAAAAATATGTGGGCGATCTAATGGGGCCACTCCAATCCCTGTATCACGGATCTCAAATAAGATCGTTTTCTCTGAGGCGGTCAGGTGAATACCTACTTTACCAGCCATGGGGGTAAATTTAATTGCATTTTCTACCAGATTAAAAACCGCTTGGTTGAGCATCTCCACATCTGCTTCGATTGCTAGATCTCCAATTCCATCTGCATCAATCGAAATTTCGATATTTTTCTGTAACGCCACCGGTTGCAATAAATTAACGACTTGTTCAACAATTAAAACCGGAGAGACTTGTTCAATTTTTAATCGTACGCCAGATTCTATCCTGCTAATATCAAGATGATCATTTACCTTTTTCGTCATATCTTCAATACCGGAAACAATTTTGCCAACATATTCTCTTTGCTGTTCATTTAATTCACCAACCATTTGCATCATGGTGGCATAACCTTTAATAAACGTTAATGGAGTTCGCAAATCATGGCTTACCGATGAAACTACATCTGATTTCACAGCATCTAATTCACGGAAATTGGTAATGTCTCTTAAGAGACAGACTTTCCCAACTATACGCTGATCGTAATTGACTACCGAAACGGAAATATAGTAAGTTCGTTCGTTTGAAAGCTTGATTTCTCGAGTCGAATCCTTGTTTTCGTTTACATTTATGAGCAATTCGTACAATTCTTTGTTCGATACGACCTCAGACATGCTTTGCCCAGGAGTGGTAGAGTTAACCAAACTGCGAAGCTGACAGGCAGCCGCATTAATTAGCAGTAAGCGATTATCTTCATCAAACACCATAACCGGTTCCGGTGTGGATGTTAAGACGGCCTCTAGCCTTTGGCGGCCAAGTTCTGCTGTAGCATATAATTTTGCATTGGCTGCTGCCATCGCGGCCTGATTGGCAAGCATCGAAATAAAGCGGATCTCCTCCTCCGGGATCAAACGCGTTTCTTCAAACCCAACCCACAAAACACCATAATACTGATTCTCGCGCTGAAGAGCAATTGCCAATAACGCTGCCGGAGCAATTGAACTACCGGAGGGCAAAAGACGCCGCATTCTGGCAAGATTTGGGATCACCAATTTCTCATGCGTTTTCATATTTTCAAATAGTTGTTGGTCAAGCGCTTGGATTGCATCCTGGTCCCCGCCCAGACCTATGGCAAGAAATGGCTTTTCGATATGGTCGGTAACGACTTCTTTTACCAAAACAACTCGGGCATATTTTGCGCCGCTACTGAGAGCAGCCTGAAGTAAAATTTGTAAGGATTGGTTAATATCCAAATTCTGACCTATGGCCTGGCTGGAAATCAGCAATTGATTTAATTCATCCAATCGACCTTTCAACCGCACACGCATTAATTCAAACGAATTCGCTAATTGCCCAAATTCATCTTCACTTTTTAGTGTGACTGGGTTTTCGAGATTCCCCTGAGCTATTAAGCTGGCCTGGGCAGATAGTGTGCGCAAGGTGCTCGTGATTGGCCGCATACTTAATCTTAACAAAATAAAAACCAGGATGAGAATGACTGACAGAAATAACAATAAAGGTCCGGCGATTTGCAAAGCCAGCTCGTATGATTGTTGGGCAGGAATACTGACCAGTACAGACCATGTGCTGCCAACAATAGGCTGATAATAAACAATTTGACGTATCGATTGTGGTGAATAACTTTCAAATGTCCCCTTTTGATCCGGAAGGAAACCCTGATAATTAACTTGCAGATTATTTTCATTCGAGCTGGTATTAAAAATTATCCGCCCATTTTTATCAAGAATGAGACCAACCCCACCCTCATTGGTTATTTTCTGTAAGGCACGTAGAGACGGGAAAGTAAATGGATTGGTATTAAAGTCAGTCCTTGCTAATAGGACGCCACTTGTGCCTTCTTCTCCATTTTTAATGGCCGCCAAAAATGAAATCTTGACTGAATTTTCACTAAATTGAGTGTAATTTGTGTACGTTTGAGTTTCAACGCCCTGCCGCGCAAGCTCAATGCCAGCCAGTTCTTCTGATGAAAGTGATAACGCGTCTAATTGTTTGATTGGGTAGCCACCAACCGGCTTACCATCAACATCGAACAAGAAAAGTTGGGAGAAAAATGGGGTTGTATGAAGTTTTTCAGCCAAAACTTTTTCGGTATCTTCCGAATGAGTTAACAAATCCTCTTTTGCCATCGACCGAGCTAAATTTTGTCCGGCTTCCATAAAAAAGGGGATACTTGCGGCAGTTGTCTCAGCTGTATTACGCAAGCGCTCTTCAATAACATCCCTGGCTGCCCCACCGGCCAGACGCCAATCACTAACAATTAATACCAAAATTACAATAATAATAAAAGGAAAAACACTTAACAAAAAACGGTTTTCAATCTTTTGTTCAATTGGAGATGGTTCTAAGGTCTGCGGGAATTTCCATAAGCCGCTTTTTGTCCCATAAAGGATCGAAACCAAGAGTCCACCGAAAATAAGCTCAAAGGAACGGGCAATGCTAAAAGATAAAGCTTGCGAAAATCCATATTCAAGGCGCACAGCCAGGCTGCCGCCAATATTTAAAAATTGTGTGATCGTTAATATCGGGAAAAAAAGCAAAACGGTAATAATTGCAGCGATCAAGGGAATTCTTAAAACATGGTAAAACGGCGATCGAAATTTTTGGCGAACAAAATAAGCAAATAATAGGGCCATTCCTGCGAATTCAAGAATTGTAAAATAGCTATGGGTATGAAATCCACCTAAAACTATCCCGCTGATAATACCCAGAACGAACGCAGGTCCAATGCCTAGAATACCCGATGCCAGCTGCCAGGAAATAGCTGCCAATGGGATGAACAAAGCAACAGGCATTTCTCCAGGTAAATTTGGCAAGGGTATTGCTGAGCTGCCAATTTTAAAACCACCTATTAATATTAACAACGGACTCACTGCTGCCAGTACAGCATAAAGTACCCAATCACGTTGAAGAGAAAGCGATAACGACTCCCAATTTTTGCGCAAGAAAATTAACAATATCAGCACAAAAATTGCCATACCCGCAATGGAATAAAAATCCTGAGGGTTAGCAAAATAGAAACCTTCTTTGAAAAGTGTCTGGTAATCACCCATGAATTATTTCATTAATCCTATGGTATTGATTATAGCATCGCCATTAAAACCTTTAGAAAATCAGAGTGATATATTTGCGTCTTGATTGTTCTTCTTCCAGGCTTTTTGATAAAGCCGGGAATTTGAATTGCCCTCTGAATTTTTGGTTTTTTCAAGCCATTCCTCCAGAAAAGAATTCGAACGATTCATGATCTCAACCCAATATCCTTCAAAATCCTGAGATTGTTTGGTTTCCTTCAGACCAAGCAAAAAATCCTTTTCGATAGCATCACGCGCCATAGAAAATTCACTAAAATATGTCTGATATGCCCGCAACATCCGCCTGTGGAAAACTTCATGCTTCCACCAATATGAACAATTATCAAATTTGGTGTCTGGCACATAATCAAAAATCTTTTCCTGGCTCAATCGTAATGGCTTAAAAAGACTTAGACAGGGAGCTGAGGTTGCTGTGGCCCAAATATCCTCATTTCCGGAGAGCGTTTTTGTCACCATTGATCCGGTTGTCTGACTGACTCTGATGGGGCCATAACCGGCATGCATGCAAACATCACTGCTTAAGCTGGCTTTTCCTGGGGAAAACTTATCAGCATCACCGTGATGAGAGCGTAATATTCTAAAAGCGTCCTCGACCTGAAACTTGCCAGCCAATGCTTGAACCTGTTGACTGGTACAGTTTTTACGGCCTCGTGCATTACTAAAACGGGTATACAACCAATCAGAGAAAACATTCGCAAAATTGAATTGATTTCTTTTATTATAGAGTTTATGTTCAACAGCATATGAAACCAAATTATCTGATGCCAGATCCCAATTTGTGCCAATTGTCAGGCAGTTCGAAATTGAACCGTGTTGTTCAATTCGCTTGGCAGCCCAAACCCTATCGACAGTCTCCAGCTTCCAGGCCTCTTTATGATCGGCAATTAAAAAGCTGTTGTGATAATAAAAGGGGTGGCTAAATCCGCAGTTTCCACCTTGACCATAAGTCTCCAAGAGGCTGGTTATCGTTTTAATTGCTTCCTGAGCATTTTTAGCTCGTTCGAGCGCAAGTCGTAAGTAGTCCATACCAATCAGACCAGGTTCTTTGTTTGCTTTTATCTTAGAAAAAATAGCTTCGTTACCAATTACCAGACCCCATTGATTTACCCCCATTTCGGCACCCCATATCCAAACTGGACGGGATAAAAGTACCCGGTTGGTTCGCTCAACTTGTGGGATACTCACGTAGGTACATTCAACATTCGAACCGCTTGGATATTCGCGTTCCTGAATAATCTCGACATAATGCGGTTCGTTTGCATCCCGGTCAGAATTCTTGCCAAAAATGATAGAACCATCTTGCGTAAACTCGGGTAAAACTACAAAAGTATCACACATACTTGTCCTTATCTAAATGATCGAGGGAGGGTTTTTAAACATTGAGGTGAAATCTTTGCTGTATCGTCAATTAGAGCAATGGGCACTAATAATCTTACAACTATATTCGTAAACCTGGTCGGCATTCATATGATCTGAATTTATAATGATCGCATCTTCCGCAGGTCTTAATGGGGCAATTGCGCGGGTTGAATCGAATTGGTCTCGCCTGACCATATCGCTTAAGATCTCTTCAAAAGTTACTGCTTTTCCGCGATTGATAAGTTCCAGATATCTGCGGTGGGCCCGTTCTTCTACGGATGCTTCCAAATACAGTTTGATTTCAGCCTCAGGCAGGACCACTGTCCCGATATCACGCCCAACCATAACAATCCTACCGCGCTTTGCTATTCGCCGTTGTTGTTCAGTCATTGCAGTCCGTACACGCTGATAGGCAGATACTTTGGAGACATTGCGTTCGACTTCAGCTGACCGAATAGCCCAGGTAACATCCTGACCATCCAAAATTATATCATTGCTACGGCCATCATTAATTGAAGGCCGTCGTACATCAAGCTCCATTGATTCGGCAATTTCAGAAACCCGATCTTCATCATCGAAATCTATCGATTGATTTAAGGCAGCCAGAGTCACCGCGCGATACATGACGCCTGTATCCAGATAAGTATAATTAAAAGTTTTGGCTAGGTGTTCTCCAAGGGTTGATTTTCCGGAAGCAGCTGGCCCATCCACTGCAATTGTAGAGATCAAATTTTTCTTCAAATTATCCTCAATGTTTCAGTTTATTTTCAGTTATGTCCCAGGAAAGAGATCGTTCCTCACCCAGAGAATAATGTCCGTCCGATCAACCATATTGGCCGGTATCTGCCTTGTCAGTACCCATTTTCGCCATTCGCTGGGAATAAGGACCGTCCAATTTGGTCCGCTGAAGTAAGAAAACCCTTCACCGCGATAACTTTGCAACATTTCAATTTGTTGGTTGGCAGGAGTGATGATCAATTCGGGATTTGACGCTGACGAAAAGTGATTTACAAAATTGACATTGTTAAAATCACGCAGCTCCCATTCCAGTGAAGGGGAATCGAACGAAACCACCAATATTTCAGCAGCAAATGCATTTCCGTGATTCCATAAAGAGTATTCGGAAATTGTCTTTATCAATAAATCAGAATCTTTGGGAATCTGGCTGAGTGTCCACATCTCATTTTGATAAGGCAATCGCAACCCGGATGCATTCCAGGCTGCTGAAACCGTAAATAATAAACTATAGAACACGGCAACAATGAGAAGGCTTTTGCCTGCCACCCGCCAGGATAACGACCACCCAATTAAGAAAATCGCAATCAAAACCATGACTATACCGGCGATAATAAGAAACTCTTTTGAAACAGGTGATTGACTGGTATTGATGATGCCGGTAAACAAATTATTTGATATTAAAATTAAGAATCCAAACACTGCAATGCCAATACCCCCAATAAGTGCAATCGAATGCAGATCTTCTTCCGCAATATTAAATCCCCTGACTAAGAAGGAAGCAGCCGCGATAACCAGGGGTAATTCAAGCCAAAGAACATAGGGGATAGCTTTGGCCGGCACAAGCAATAACGCAATAACTACAAAAAACAGCCAAAAGACCAGGAATTGAAAAAGGGTAGCGGATTGTTTTCGAATTGTAAATAAACCGGTCAGACCGAAAAAGAGTAAAGGGAACTGATATAAAAGTAGCATTCGTATAATAGACCGAAAACTCAGTTGATTTTCGATAGACGGTTGAGAGAAAAGCGACAGAATTGCGGATATTATCCCGTTGAATTGCGAAAGAAAGATAAACCCGAAGGTTCCTGCCAATACCAAAGTCAGCAGAAATGCGATCACAAACGTTGGGCGATTAAGCCAGTCAAATACCCTGACCGGCTCTATCCTGGCTGCCCCACCTGTCGATTTTCGCAAGTACGTTATTGCAAATGCCAATGCTATCGGTATCAACCCAAACCAAAACGAACTACCTGATAATAAAAGTAACCCGCTTAAAATACCAAGCCAAATGGATTTCTGTTCGAGAAAGGCTAAATATGCTAAACCACTCAGGAGGATAGCCAAACCAGTTGAATTGATTTGACGTGACATGGCCACAAAACCTGGATCGATTGCAAGCCAGAAGGAAATTACGATTAAGACGCGCTGATTAAAGTGTTTTTTGAATATAAAAGGCAGCATGACCAGTAATGATCCAGCCAAAGCGCTAAAAAATCTGGCCCCCCAGGCTTCATTTCCAAATAGGAACATCCAGGCGGCCATCAAATTGGTTAAAAGGACATTACCAGCAGGCTGCAGCGCCGACCCTTGACTGAGACGTAATGCTTGTAGGGCAGTTGCCGCCTCCACATCGCCAAAAGGCAATTTCCCTAAATTTAAGAAACGAATAAAAATAGCAATCGCAAATATCACCAAAAAACTGGCCAATTCAATTCGTTTTCGTTCAGCGCGCATAACAACCTTTCAGATAAAGCAATGTCGATTAACTTTTTCTTCCCTATAAAATGAAGTTGGGGATTATTTTAGTAAAGCGATAGCCCGTCTAAAACATTCTGACTCTGGTATTGAAAAGATACCATTAATTCTATTCATATTTACCAAATTTCACACTTTGTTCGAAGGTTAGTTTCATTTTATGGCCAATGAAATCCTTCTGCGGAATTTTCCACCATAAGCACATCTCTGATTGCACTTTTTTCTAAACCTCCGTACAGATGCGGAAAGACACCATCCTGCCCTGATATTTCATCTCTTAATAATGAATTAATTTTATTCACTTCTATTTTTAATATGACTAATTTTTGGTGTTGGTTATAAAATCGATTGACTGTAGCTGGCACTTGTTGATGATAGGAAAGGTGAATAAAACCTTCATTTTGCAAAGAAGGGGGCTGGTAAATCTCTTCCTGATTAAATTTTTTCCATTCATCCAGCGTCAAAATATGATAAACAAACATTTCTTGTTCCATTAATCAATAACCTCAAGAATTAGCGTCTCTTTGTTACGATACACCTCACGCCATAGATTTTGATTTTCTAAGTCAAATTTTTGTAAACCTACACCGGGATACAATGCTCTTTCGAGCTGGCCAACAATAATATAACGTACACCATACTTATCCAGGAATTTCTCGGCTTTTTCAATATCGAATGTCATATAAAAATCAGCGACTTCATCAACACGCTGTGTTATCCATTCAGAGGGCAAAACAGCCCGCTGTTGGCGCTCATGCCAATTCCAGCCAATCACATCGGCCAAACCTGTATATACTGAAAAACGGCTGCCCCAACGGTATTCAACCGTATTCCCTTCGACAATAACTGGTGAGCCACTAACATTGTCCTGCATCCAGCGGATTGCATCATAATCCTGGCTTAAATCCATTTCCTGGCCTTCATCCACATAGAACGAAGACTGCATATATTGCATTCCATCTAACGTAAGTTTCGCACGGCTGCTGATGCGGTCATCAATTTTTGCGGTTCCTGCCAATAATGGATACAATGCTGTAGAAATAAAAAGAAACAAGAGACCATATTTCCAAATTTGCAATCCAAGGTTATCTTTTTTAGTTTGTAAATATCGCCACAACCACACACTTCCATATGCTGAGGCAAGCGCTAGAAAAACCCAGGCTTGCAGATAGAATTTAAAAACTGTATTCATGCGGGCAATATCACCTCGCAAAACAAAAACTTCAACAAATAAAGTCAAAACGAACGCTGTCCCAGTCATAAACAAAATCAAACGCTCAAAATCAGTCTGACTGCTGCGTAAAATCAACACAAATGCCCAAACCGCTAAAGGTACAATCAACCAGGCAATAGTAACTTTCATAAAAATTAACAGAACAATCAGAAAAATTACTGCAAATGCAAAAATACTGAAAGAATATCTATACTTTTGCAATTTTCGCAACGAAGAATAAGGTGTACTTTCCATCCATTGATAGGACTCAGCCAAAAACCAACTGATAATCACGATGAGGAAAAAGCCCCAATGCGTAAAGAAAGACCAGAAAGGTGAGCGGTCGCCCTTCCACAAATCAATCGTGCTATAGGCCTGCCCGTACCAATCGCTGAAAGGCTTATAAAACAACGCTGACAAAATCACCAGCGCAAACGTAAAAGCAAAAGCCCCCAGCACACTGCGTCGTTTAATCCTTTGAGAAAGCTCAGAAGATACATGATAAGCGTTCTTAATAATCGTATAGAACAGGATAATCGAAGCCAATATCAAGTAAGTCGGGTAATCCCATGTATTGGTTGGTTTTAAAGCGCCAATCACAATCGCTCCAAAACCAACCACCAAAGCTTTTTGAACACCAGATAAAATAATTCCTCGGAACTTCCATTTGCTGGAAATCACCGAAAGAGACCAGCCTAAAACAAGCAATGTGATGGGTAGGGAAATCATGTGGGCATGCAAATCTCCATACAGGAAAGTGAAGAAAGGAAATTCTGTGATGGGAGATTGCGGCAGCACGCGGCTGGGATTCCAATACCAATCGCCAACTGAATAAGGCAGGTTTGCTCCGGCTATAAAGCCCACCAGCCCTTTGATTGACCAAAAAATGCGTTCAAATATTGAGGCTGTATCAATAACACCATTGGAAGAACCCAATTTTTGAAATCCTTGCCAGAGCATTCGCAATGTTCCGAGATTACCAATCAAAATGGTAAACACAATACCTAAAATACCTCCGAGAAAGGCAAAAGATTTCGTAACTTTTAAGAATTTGAGCGTATGAGTTGAGGCGCTTTTAGTAGCAGGTGGGTGAAATGCCAGCGTGATTAAATTCCAGACAAATCCAAATGCACCCAGGCCTAAGAGAGAATATAAAAGTGGCAGAATCAAATTGTATGCAGTTGAAGGAATAATACCTAGAAGTTTAACCCACACTCCAACGATGACAAAACCATAATAATAGTAATTAATGTAACCACCCGCATACCATGGATCATAGGGCGGGAAAGTTGTACTCTTAATTACCGCATTCAAATAGGCAAAATCCATTGGCTTCTCGCCACCTTTAGCCGGATGCCAGAGATCCGGATTACCAATTCGCACAAGCAGGAAAAACCCAAATAAAAGCAAGCCAATCAGTTCCACCCAAATGAAATACTCTTTGTTCGTCTTCAGATCGATGGCAATTTCTTTGCGTTGAATGATACCCAGGATGATTCCAATAAGACTCAATGCACACACTACGCCGAAAATGAAAACTCGACTGACCGCGACTCCGTTCGATCCAGCCAGCCAAACAATCAATGCCAGCAGCAGCATGGCCGCCAGTTTGCTGAATGCAAAGCCTCTGTCAACCAAACCACCAAGCACTAAACGTACGAATGGATAAAGCAGCCACCCAAACAGGCTGATTGAAAAATACCAAAAAATGATTGACAAAAGCGGGTTTGAGTTAATGAGGGCAACCCGATCAAACAATTGTGACCAGGTGCCTCCCTGCTGATTAATTTCAAGCCGTTGTTGGGGCAATTCCAAATCTGCTGGATAATGCGGAAATTTTGCAGGGGTTATATTTAGCACTTTTTGCAGGTCTACCGAAGACAATATCGCCATCACTTTTGATGAATTGTATTGCGGAGTTTTTTTAAAAATCATGACTTTGGGATGATCGTAAACAGTAAAGGATTCCTCCGCAAACTGATCATTGATTTCCCATTTACCCAGATGAGGGTAAGAATCAAAGACTTGAATAAGTTCAAAGCCCAGATCGCCTTGGAAATCACCGGGTTGAGCAACCGAATAACACCAGGTTATTTCGTCTTCTGCGGGACAACCAAGTAAAGCGCGATAAAAAAGGGTAGTGAGCGGATAACGCTCCGGCACCCTTGTAGTCGTTCCCCATTGGCGGTTAGATGACATAAAAATGTACTCTGTCTGGTTTAATGTAGAGTAGAAACGATCAAGTTTTTCCTGGTCATCCTTAAAATACATTTCAAAATTAAGCTTATCCTGATAAATACCGCCAAATGGATCGCGTCCATCCAGCCTGACAGGTAAGGGGTCATCCCAGGTACTTTCGACAGCCACCGCACTGCCCAGCAAATTAATCGAACCGGTGCCTTCATAATTAAGCACGAGTTGATAATTATGTTCCGCAGTCAGAGTGACATCCGTTACAAGCGGAACCTGATATTCAACCCCAACATCGGATTGCGATGACAAAAATGTATTTTTCAATTTTCCGCTTGAAAGGAGCTTGCCACCCTCTTCAATATCGAAAATCGAAATTACGATTTCCGAATCACCTGCATTGAAATTGTCAGAACGGATAACTCTGCCCAACGTTATACCGGTCAGGAGTGCTTCTTCATCCAGACGAAAAAAGGTGTTGTATGGAAGGTTGCTTTTAATTTCGTAATTATAGGGGAATGAAATGACTTCTTGTGTGCTGACTCCATCCTTTTCCAGATCCAGATTGATTGGTCCAGCGATATTCTCATAAATCCACCGGGAAGCCGCTACACGAGTGACCGGCTCTACATAAATTCTGGTAAACATGAAAGCCCAAATTGCCGTACCAATTAAAGCCACAACGCCCAATGAGTAACCAGCTATTCGAAGTAAAGTCCGCCAATGAGTCTTTACAATTTTATTGGTGGCAAGGGCGTAAATAAGCCAGGCGGCCATCAACGAGAATAGGGGGTACACCGGCATTTGATAGCGCATCATCGGGTTACCGATTGATGACTGCCATAAGAAATAACCGGTCGCCCAGAACCAGATGATTGCAAATTTCCGCCATTGTCCTTTTATGACTCGCCAACCCATTAATCCCAACCCTAACCAGAATGGAATGCTTAAAGGAATCCCCAATCCCCATAAGGTTATATTTTTGGCTGCGAAAGAGAAATCACGGCGTGCCCATTGTAAGGCCGGCGGATAATCCACATCGCCTTTGGAAAGGTTGCTCAGTTCTTTCAAATTAGCTAACCATTTGGGATTAATTTGGAAATTAAGAAAACCGGGGCCGGCAAAAGCATAAGGCTGAAATACACGAAAAGCCAGAACTGCAAACACTGCAGCAACTATCAGATCGCGGATAATTAATTCACTTTTTCGAACAGGATCCTTTTCAGGATAGCGATCCCAGATGACAAAATAAGCGATCGGCAATAGAACCGCCGCCAAAACGGTATTTACTTTTGAGGCTGCAGCCAAACCAATCACAATACCAAACATAGCTGATACCAGCAGCAGTTTCAGGTATGGCACCCTGACCAATTTATTATTTAATTTCAGAGACCCGTTCGAATCCCTTTTTTCATCAGCATTTGATTGTTCAACAAAACGGGTTTTAACAATAACGACGGCCAGGTAAACCGCCAAAGTGGTGAAGAAAGCAGAAAAAGTGTCAACTGTATAAAAATGCGATTGTTGAATTTGTAAAACTGCCAAACCGGTGAAGGCTGCCGCTAATAACCCGATTTTCAAATTGAACAATCTTTTTCCAATCAGATAGATTAGAAAAACGCTGCCAAAATCGAACAGGGCTGAAAGGCTGCGACCCACCTGGGTTATTTGATTCCAGCTAACTTGATCAAATAATAAATTTGAGACATAGCGTGTCAATATAATCGGAAAGTCGCCATAAACGTAAAACCCATTGCCAGTATTGTGCGGGTTCAGGGTTGAAATCGCTGTGTTAAAGTAGTCGCCAAGACTTTCGACGCGAATTAAATTGTTGGTGACACCGATCAGAAAGCGTTCATCAGGGTGCAAAAACTGATAATCACCCCAAAACAAGCCTGTCACCCGCATATATGCACTGGTGGCCAGGATCAACAACAGTAAAACTGGGGCCACCCACCGGGAAAATAGTGTTTTGGATTCCTGAGTATCTTTATCGGGCATCATCAATTATCCTACGGTTTCCCTATCGGTAAAGGTGCCACCAGCGCAGGAACGTCAAAAATTAAGAAGTCCTTTCCTTCACGGCCGGAATCAAAACGATATAGTGCAGCATTTGGATATAACGACCGCAATTGCTGCAATGCTTCATCGTTTTCTGGTTTGAGAATAAACAATTTTTGATCCTGGACAGGGACCGTCTCAGCAAAGTGCTCCGGCCACAAAGCAAAATCGCGGGTTGGAAAACCTGCTACAATTCCAACCAAGCGTGTATCGACCCAGTGGGCTGAAGGGACTACATAGGCATTATCGGCGTCACCAACTGAGTCTGCAAAACCACGAATCACACCCCCAATTTGGGATGAATTCCAAGCGTTTTGCATAAACTGCCGGTTGAATTGATGAAAAACAAGATCATAATTCAAATTCGCTGATCCAATTAATAAACCAAAAGCAATGACAGCAACCAAGCTTTTATGCAAATTCGTTCTGGAAACGCTGAAAAAACGCCGAAACAATCCTTCAAAACCAATCGCTGTTAAAATAAAAACCGGGATAATCGCTCCGCTTGTCCGATTAAGACTGGGATTCTCTTCCGGATACGCCAGTGATAAAATGGAAGGCATCATTAAAAGTGGGACAGACATTAACAGAAAAATATCTTCCCAATTACGCAAACGGATGTAACGCCCGATCACGATCAAATTGCCAATAAAGAAAAAGGCAGCACTTACGATATCCAACGCAGGACGGAATGGGATGGAATGCACCCAGGTATTGCCATTCGAATAAAAGAACATAGTGACAGCGTTCCACAGGTTCTTTAGAAACATTAAGCCAACAGGTGCCGGATAATTCCGCTCCAATGTTCCCAAACGTGTTAACGCACGGTAATTAACCGCTTCTGGGTTAATCAGTGCAAACTTAAAAAGTGGCAAGAAGACAATGAAACTGGCGATAATTAAAATGGTTAACAGAAAAATGACATTCAAACGGTTATCTTTATTCTTGGTGTGCAAAACATAAAGAATTATGCCAACCAGAATCACAAAAGGTAAAAATCGGGTCGAACTATAACCATGCAATCCCAGGCCGACTGCGATCCCCGCATAAATAAAATCGTTGCGCCGCTTCTGGCGCAGGCCACGTATGAGAAAATATAAAGCTGGGGCTGCAAACATGGGATAAAGGGGAAAACGCAGACCCACTCTTGAGATAAGGTTATGCCAATAAGAAATCCCTGCAAAGAAAAAAGCAAGTAACCCGATCCATTTATTGCCCAGCTCTTTGCCAAGTTTATAAATAAAAGGAAGGGCAATGAAACCAGCCAATGCCGTACCTAATTTCAAACTAAGAAACGAAATTCCAGTTTTAAAGACAATCGCAATCAGTGCTGTCCAATAAAATTGAAAAAATTCCCGACCGGTATTGCGTACAAAAAAAACGTGATAATCACCCTTTAAGACATCATATACATCCAGGAGCTTTTCAGCGTGATCACTGAACATTTCACCCAAAATTTGGTTAAGCTGAGAAAAGCGAAAAAATACAACCAAAATAAAAACGCCTGCTACTAAAATAAACCAGGGAGTAATCGTCAGATTCACCTTTTTCGCTTTGATCATATCTCTTACACGGATTTTTAGTGGAGAATTTCCCCGGAAATCAAACATCGCGTAAACAAAACTAGCCAGGCTAAGCAGCCAAAAGAATAAATTTAAAGAATTAAAGCGAAGGTCATTATTTCCAGATTTGTGGAAAGCAAAAAAAGCAATAATTAGTGCGATAAAACTTACAATCAGAGCAACATACTGGTTTTTTGTTAATTCTGTGTTAATTGGTTGATCATTGGCCATCGGGAAATGTGCAAATAATTTATCTTTTTTCAAAAAAGCAATCACAATCATACAGAACGAGAAAAAGTAAAAGATTGCTGCAATCACAGGTAATTGTCCCGGTGGCTCCAATAATATTTGTCCAATTAATGCGAAAACAAGTGCCAAAAATAAATACCAGGGCATGTTTAATTTCAGGTGAACCCTTTTTGTCCCCAGGCTTCTATTTTCCACATCAACCTCGCTCTTAAAATCCTCATTGGGATTTTCAGCACCTGATCGGCGGGTTATTTCAGCCATATCCCATTGATCGAGGTTATATTTCCAGGGAAATAACTTCGCTTTAACGTAGTCTAATACTGAGGGCTCATTCATAAAATTATTCTTTGGACTTAAAAATTTTTTACCTGCCAATTCGTGGAAAATGGCTTGAATTGTGCAACCCACGAATATTGATTTTGCCCTTGAAGGAGGTTGGGGCACAAATTCGCAATCTTCATTGGAGAGTTATCTTTCTCCGAATCATTTTTCTCCATCCAACTCATATTCAATAAAACATCATTTTATCATTGCATAGGGAATACTCAGGAGATTATTTCTTGTATAAGCTGCTCGTAATGAGCTGCTATTTTATCTGGTAAGTAAGTTACTCTTATTTCCTGAGGGTCTTGTTGATAACTGGCAGGTTGATTGAAGATTTTGATTAATGCCTTGGCTAATGCTTTGGAATCACCTATCGGTACTACTTCACCCATTTTGTGGCGCAGGACAGGTTGACGTACACCGGGCAACGCTGATGCCACACAAGGGGTTCCGCTAATCATAGCTTCTATTTGCACCAGTCCGAAGGCTTCTGTAGCGTTTAGACTTGGCAGGATAAGAACATCAATGTTGGGATAAAAAAGAGCCATCTCTTCATGACTTTGCGGCCCGAGAAATAACCAGCTGCCTTTATCTTCAAGTAGATGAATACGCGGCATTAAGCGATTGATATAGTGTTCTTCTCCACGAATATCTTTATATGGCCCTGAGAATTGAAGTTGTGCATTCGGAAAGTTGGCAAGAATTTCCGGCATTGCATCCAGAACTACTTCGATCCCTTTTTCGGTTGCAAATCGAACTGCCATACCAATAACCGGTCTTTTTCCGGAAGGATTCGTTTTCTTACGATAATCTTCAATTTGTTTTCGGGTTACATCCGGCAATTCCACCGGTGGAGGAATAATCTGCAACTTATTGCGATATTTGCTTAAGAATTGGGAATGATCGGCATAATCGCTGGTATAGGTTACCAGGCGTGCAGCAAAAAATGCAGCCACACGGTTCATAAACATAACTGATTGATTCGCCATCCAAGGTATCAACCCAGGCGGCATGATCAAGTCACAATGGTAGGTAATAATGGTCGGTTTTTGCAATGCTTTTGCAATTAAGGCAACGATTGCTGAATCAAATTGCGGCAAGTGAACCTGTACAACATCGTTTTCTTTGACTAATTGTGCAACAAGAGCTGGAAAGGTTGGCATGACCACGCCCTTGCTGATTTTCATCAGAACTGGAGCGCGAACGATCCGGACTTTGTTTCTAATTTCAATTAATGGCAAGTTTTTTTCGTGACGGCTGGTTAATACTGTAACTTCATGCCCACGCGCAATAAAGGCATTGGCAAGCAGTTCTGCATAAATTGTCAGCCCCGAGATATGTGGGCGGTAATAAGTTAGAACGATTAATATTTTCATCAATCACCCTGGAACAAGCGCTGGTTTTCCTTCACCCAGGAAAAAAGTTTTTCGATCCCTTTTTCTACTGAGATGGTTGGTTGCCATCCAAACACTCTTTTCGCTTTAGAGATATCGCTCACATAGATTTTTTGATCGCCAGGCCGCCAATTGGCATAACTTACCTCAATCGGATGTTCCAGCAAGCGTTGCAGAATTGGTCCGAATTGAGCCCAGACAGACATAACATTTTCACTGCCGCCGCCAATATTAAAAACCTGGCCTGCGCTGACTGAGATATGATCAATCGCTGCATCATATGCATTTAGGAGATCATCAATATACAAAAGATCACGCACTTGTTTCCCGTCGCCGTATATAGAAATTGGGCGGCCAAGAATCGAGGCGATCACAAACCAGGCGACCCAACCCTGATCTTCCAACCCGAACTGGCGCGGACCATAAATACAACTTTGCCTTAGAACGACAGTTGGTAATTTATAAATGCGGGCGTAATCATGCACATATTGATCACCACAACCTTTGGAGCAACCGTAAGGAGAATGAAAATCAAGATTGCGCGCTTCAGAAATTCCCAGAGGGAAATCGCGATAACGGTAAGAATCTACTTGTTCTTCAACCACCAGATCTTCCATGCCCCCGTACACTTTATTGGTTGATGCATAGAGTACAACTGGTTGCTTGGTTGAATTTCTGGCAGCTTCTAAAACATTGAATGTTCCAAGCGCATTTACTTCGAAATCCTCACGAGGATCATTGACCGACGTGGTTACAGCCACCTGCCCTGCCAAATGGACAATGACATCTGCAGTACGCCCTGCATTGTTGACTGCCTTGCTGTCGCGAATATCCGCTTGTATAAAATGGAATGCATTCGGGCCGTATTGTGAGTACAGCCATTCTAGGTTCTTTTCTGTTCCCGGTCTGGAAAGATTATCAAATATGATGATTTTGGCGCCACGTGCAATAAGCCGCTTTGCATAATTTGACCCTATAAATCCGGCCCCACCGGTAAGCAAGTACTCTTTAGACATCCTCTGCTCCTTGCTGTTCTTGCTGCATCTGAATTTCCCTTTGTTGCTGCAAATTGCTAAACAGTCCCTTTAATGAATAGCCATCCTGAATTAACGCAAATAGGCCAATTGCACCGGTTACCAAGAATTGAGTGATGTGCATAATCAAAGCAAATGCCAAGGCAGTTTCCTGGTTAATTTTAAAAATTCCCAAGGCGGCCACGATGGATGATTCAAAAATTCCTAGTCCGGCTGGCGCTGAAGGTAATGCTACTCCAAGGGCTAATAATGTGTTGGCAAAAGCACCCCACCAAATTTCAACCTTTGGCAAAAGCAGATACAAAAGCAGCGAGTATTGAATAAAACTGACGAACCACGAGCCAATAATACCCAGGAAACCCTTAATTAATTGCGAAGGCTGCCGCAACGTATGGAAACCCTCCAACACAGCAAAAACAAAAGGTAGAATCCTTTTTTCTATAAAGGGTACTTTGCCACCGTGTTTTTGCAACCACCTCTTTACCACCTTGTAATTCCGAGAAACGAAATACAGTCCGATTGCAGCCAGGACAACAAAAACAAGAATTGCCCTGGCAATCCCACTGACCCAGTCCATGCCAATGGCATGCGGTAACAATAACAACAAGAAAAATGCCAGGATGAACAGATCAAACACTCGCTCCACGAAAATTGTGGAGAGAATCTGTCCAGGGTTCACCTTCATTTTCGCCCCCATAAAAACTGCCCGGCTAATTTCACCAAGTTTAAATGGAAAAATATTGTTAATGAAATAACCTTCATTTAACTTTAAGAAAGTTTGACCATAAGTGGCACGCGGGCCAAGTAATGCCTGCCAGCCAATCGCTCGCACAAACAGAAAACCAAGTGTAAATAAAGCCATCAACAAAAAATAAAGGATGTTAACCTTTTTGAGAATATCAATGGCACTATCAATATTTACAAACTTGGTTAACGCAAATATAGCAATAGCACTAATTAATAAGCCAGGTATCCATTGAAAAATTGCGTTTGATTTTGAGGAAGGTTTTTTATCAATAATGGTCAATCTCCCTCCAGGCGCAACACAGCCATAAAAGCTTCCTGTGGAATTTCGACATTACCAACCATTTTCATTCTACGTTTGCCGCGTTTTTGTTTTTCAAGCAATTTCTTTTTTCGGCTTATATCTCCGCCATAGCATTTTGCCAAAACATCTTTGCGCAAGGCTTTCACATTCGCTCGAGAAATAATTCTTCCACCAGCGGATGCTTGAATCGCAACATCATACATTTGGCGTGGAATGAGTTCTTTTAACTTAGTCACTAATGCCTGCCCTTTATGATAGGCGTTTTCTTTATCGACAATCGTTGCGAGCGCATCAACAGGTTCCCCACCCACCAGGATTTCCAGCTTAACCAGATTTTCTACCCGGTAATCTGCGAAGGAGTAATCCATTGAGGCGTATCCACGTGTTCTTGATTTTAGTTCGTCAAAAAAATTAATTATTAATTCGGATAATGGAATTTCAAGGTTAAGCTGTACACGATTGCTGGAAGGATATTCCTGATCTTTAAAGATTCCTCGCCTTTTACGCACCAGGTCCATAACGGTTCCATAATATTCGGTGGGTGAAATAATTTGCAAATTCATCCACGGTTCGCGAATTTCTTGAATATCTTCTTCTTCCGGTAAGAGAGCCGGAGAATCAATTCGAATGGTCTCACCACTTCTTAATTCAACCTCATATTCAACAGAGGGGGCAGTAACGACAATATCCAAGTCATATTCGCGCTCAATCCTTTCCTGGATAATCTCCATGTGGAAGAGGCCAAGAAATCCGCAACGAAAACCAAAATTGAGCGCTTGAGAAGTCTCCGGTACATAATCCAATGAGGCATCATTAAGCTGCAATTTTTCCAGTGCATCACGCAAATCGGGGTAATCTTCTCCATCAACCGGGTAAATTCCCGCAAATACCATCGATTTCGGATGGTGATAACCAGGCAATGGTTCCTGAGCTGGATTCTTGGCCAAAGTGATTGTATCGCCAACCCGACATTCTCCGACGGATTTCAACCCGGTGGCAATATAACCTACTTCTCCATCATGTAAGGAAGCAATTTCTCGCATGTCAGGTGAAAAAACACCCAGCTCAACCGGCCTCAGCACCAGGCCATTGGACATGATGCGAATATTATCATTGGCTTCTATCGAACCTTCCATAATGCGGATATAGGCAACTACACCTTTATAGGAATCATAATGCGAATCGAAAATAAGCGCCCGAAGCGGTAAATTGTTTTCAGGCTTGGGAGGTGGAATTAGATCAACAATCGCTTCAAGCACTGTCTCGACATTCATACCGGATTTTGCAGAAATTTTTATAATATCTGCTTCGGGGACGCCTAAAAGATTGGAGATTTCTTGAGCCACCAGTTCAGGTTGTGCTGAAGGAAGATCAATCTTGTTAATGACCGGAATAATAATAAGATCCGACTCAAGCGCCAGATACAGGTTTGCTAGAGTCTGCGCCTCAATTCCCTGAGATGCATCCACTACCAGCAAAGCGCCTTCGCACGCTAGCAATGCCCGGCTGACTTCATAATTAAAATCAACATGACCTGGCGTGTCAATCAGGTTAAATTCATATCGCAAGCCATTATTGGCTGTGTAAAGCATACGTACTGCAGAAGCTTTGATGGTGACGCCTTTTTCGCGCTCCAGATCCATAGTGTCCAAAACCTGATCTTTCATATCCCGATCAGATATGGTATCTGTCAATTGTAAAAGGCGATCAGCGAGTGTGGATTTGCCGTGATCCACATGCGCTATAATGCAAAAATTTCGGATTAATTCTCTTTCCATAAGCGTACTGAAGTATACCTCAGAAAGCCTTTCGGTTTAGTTTTAAAAAATCAATCGGGAGGTATGCCTTCAAAAAAATTAGAGATTCGATCCACAATTTTTTCATCAATAACTTGAGCACTTGCTTCTTTTTGAAGGTCTAGCAAGAATTCAATATTGCCTTTCGGTCCTATAATCGGCGATTGCATAAAATCACGCACCAGAAACCCTTCGGATGCAGCTGCAGTGGCGATGTCAAGTAAAATTCTTTGATGTAATTCATGATCACGAATGACACCTGCCCCTTTAGCAGCATCTTTACGCCCGGCTTCAAACTGCGGCTTGACCAAAGCGATCACTCTCCCCTTGACCCTCAGCCAGTTATGAATAACCGGCAACAATACCTTCAGGGATATGAAAGAAGCATCCACCGTTACAAGATCTATTTTCTGGGAAAAATCCTTAATAAAGCGCGCATTGGTGCGCTCCCGCATCTCGATTCGCGGATCGTTTCTTAATTTCCAGTGCAAAATGCCATAACCCACATCAACCGCGATAACCTTTAGCGCTCCATGCTGGAGCAAACAATCGCTAAAACCACCAGTGGATGCGCCAACATCCACACAAATAGTGCCTTTGAGATCGGTAAGCATAAATTGCTTCAAGGCGGGTTCTAATTTCTCACCACCACGCGAAACATATTTTGGACCGGCATCGATGCTGATGACTGCATCTCGGGAAATCTTTTGCGATGGTTTATCGACTAACTGGCCATCTACACGCACATTACCTGCCATAATAATTCTTTGTGCAAGACTGCGAGATTCAACGAGTCCACGCTCAAATAGCAGAAGATCAATTCTTTCTTTATGCATTTCCAAATTGTACCTTATCGGAAGAATCTCCCCTATTTTTCTTACCTTAATATGATTTACAAACAAAAAGTTATGATAATATCATTTTATGGTCTATGCAATCATAAAAGAGTTGCGGATTCACCAATGGCTTAAGAACACATTTGTTCTCATCCCTCTTATTTTTGATCGCCAGTTATTGCGGGTTGACTCTTTTATTCAATCATTATTGGGTTTTTTCTTGTTTTGCTTTGTCTCTTCCGCTGTCTATATCATCAACGACATAATGGATCTCGAGGCGGATCGTAAGCATCCAAAAAAACGCAATCGGCCAATTGCAGCCGGAAGGATATCGATTAAGTTCGCCTGGGTTATCGCGATAGTGCTCACTGGTGGATCCGTAGCAGCTGCATTCTTTTTATCACCCTGGTTCATGCTCATTCTCATAATTTATTTCCTGCTCAATTTGGCTTATTCGTATAAATTAAAACATTATCCCATAATTGACGTAATGATCATTGCAACAGGATTCGTTCTCCGGGTTGCCGGTGGTGTTTCTTTATTGGTTGTTGAGCGATTTTCACCCTGGTTATATGTGGTGACAACGCTGTTTGCCCTCTTTCTCGGATTGGGAAAACGAAGGGGAGAATTGGTCACTGTTCAAAATAGTGATCATGCTCAACGTAAGGTATTGGATGGGTACACGATCCCCTTCCTTGACCAATTGATTACCATTGTTTCCGCAACAACCATCGTTTCCTATAGCCTGTACACATTTTCTGCACCGAACTTGCCCGAGAACCATGCGATGATGTTGACCATTCCCTTCGCGCTCTATGGGATTTTTCGCTATATCTACTTGATTCAAGTGAAAAATGAAGGTGGTGCACCGGATGAATTGGTTTTAGTCGACCGTCCGCTGCAAGTCACTTTTGTATTGTTTGGCTTTTCCATTTTGTTTATTTTTTATCTTTTTTAAATCTTATGCCAGCCATCAGCGCAAATGCTCCGGCCAAAGCCATCCTTGTCGGTGAACATGCCGTAGTTTACAATCAACCGGCAATTGCCTTTCCAATCAACACAGTCCACGCTCAAACAACCATTTTCGCGAACCCATTGGGGTCACCCAATGAGATCCAGCTTATTGCTGCGGATATTAACCTGAATGCTAACCTGGCTTCATTGCCGCCAAATAACCCTTTTGTTATTGCCTTGAATGGTTTTATGAAAGTTGCGAACATTTCGTCATTCCCAGCTTGCAAAATTATGCTCAAGTCAAGTATACCGATCGCCTCAGGGTTAGGTTCCAGTGCAGCAACATCAATCTCCTTTATTCGAGCACTGGCTAATTTTATTGGGTTTCCTATGGATAACCAACTGATTTCAGACCTTGCATTTCAGGTTGAGGTTCAATATCATGGGACGCCATCCGGAATTGACAATACAGTCATTGCACACAATCAAATTATCTACTTTATTAAGGCACAACCTTATAAAATTATCCATCCAGTGAAACCTTTGACAATTGTGATTGCAAACAGCGGAATAAAAGGTAATACTAAAGAAGCAGTCAGGCAGGTACGTCAATTCTGGTTGACACAAAAAGCTAGGGCTGAATCCATTTTTCTTCAAATCGGAGAAATCTCAAGAAATGCTGAAGCATCAATCAATCAAGGCGATGAAATCCTGCTCGGTCAATTACTTAATGCAAACCATGAATTATTAAGGCAGTTAAATGTGTCCCACCCTAAATTGGAAGATCTGATAGAACAAGCCCTGCAAAATGGTGCTTACGGAGCAAAATTATGCGGCGGGGGTTTAGGCGGTAACATGATCGCATTGGTTCCATCTGAAAGTGCAGAGAAAGTCGCAGACGCGCTCACCACTGCAGGCGCAACTCTGACCTTCATTGAAGTACTCAAGGCTGGCATCAATGGATGAGCTGGTCTTTATCAAATGGGGCGGTTCTCTCATCACCAACAAAAACCAGGCCGAAACCCCAAATATTGATACGATTGTCAGCCTCGCATCTCAATTTCTGCAAATTGTACAAAAGTATCCAAATACTAAATTTGTGCTTGGACATGGATCAGGTTCGTTCGGTCATTTTGTAGCCAATAAATATCAAACCAGGCAAGGGGTTTCCTCGCTCACTGAGTGGAACGGCTTTTGGCAGGTGTGGAAAGCCGCCCGTGCTCTCAACCAAATTGTATTATCTGCTCTGAACGAATTGAATATTCCACATATTGCCATCCCAGCTTCGGCAACTTTCATGGCAGACAATAAATCGCCTATTTCTTTTTTCGATGAACCTTTCAGGAATGCTTTGCAACATGGAATACTTCCCGTCATTTATGGAGATGTGGTCTTTGACCGCACGCTCGGAGGAACAATCTTATCGACCGAGGATTTGTTTCTGCAGCTCGCTCGCAGCCTTCGTCCGAATAAAATACTGCTAGCTGGTTTGACTGATGCAATTTTTTACGATTTCCCCAAGAACAAGCAACGGATTCCAATAATTACACCTCATAATTTCAAGGAAATTGAACATTTCATCGGTGCCTCCAATAGTATCGATGTAACAGGCGGCATGATTTCCAAAGTAAAAAGGATGTTGGAAGTCATCGAAGAACAACCACAACTACAAGTAACTATTTTCTCAGGCATGCATCCGGATGCGATGCAAACAGTTTTACAGGGTGATGATATTGGCACATCGCTCAGACAGGAGTAAGAAATGACAATTCACACACTAGAAATGTTAGAAGAAGCTGAAGATAAGATATTGGCCCCCTATGGGGTCCACAGTAAGAATTCTAAAGGCAGATTGTACCCTGATAACGAACCTGGCTTCCGAACGAAGTTTCAACGTGACCGCGATCGCATAATCCACACATCCGCATTCCGGAGACTTGAATATAAAACACAGGTTTTTATCAATTACGAAGGAGATCACTACCGGACGAGGTTAACCCACACATTGGAAGTTTCGCAAATTGGGCGCACTCTCGCGCGCGCATTGGGAGCAAACGAAGATTTGGTCGAGGCGATTTGTCTGGCACACGATTTAGGCCACTCGCCATTTGGGCACTCCGGGGAAACAACTCTGAATCGCCTTTTAAATGATGCCGGTGGTTTTGATCACAATAAACAATCATTTCGAATTGTGACAAAGCTGGAAAACCGCTACCAGGACTTTCCCGGGTTGAACCTTTCCTGGGAAGTTTTGGAAGGAATGGTTAAGCACGAATCGGAATATGATATTTCAGACGCCAAAGACTTTGACCCGGATCTACGGGGAAATATTGAGGCGCAAATTGCCAATGTGGCTGATGAGTTGGCTTATACAGCGCATGATCTGGATGATGGCTTACGCTCCGGGTTGATTACCCCAAAAATGTTATCCGGAATTGAATTATGGGAAATATTATCTGAAAATGTGGCTTATAAAGGTGGGGAACTCGATGATCTTATACGCCATATAATGATCCGGAAATTAATTGGCATGGAAATTAGTGATGTTTTAAGTGCCGCAGAAAATTTAATTCGTAACAATAACATCCGCTCGGTAGAGCAGGTTCAGAAATTGCCTTATAACCTGGTAATCTTCAGTGAGGACATGACTCGCCGCAACCGCCAACTGAAAGATTTCCTTTACAACAAACTTTATCGAAATTATAGAGTACAAAGAATGTCGGTCAAAGCAGACCGTCTTTTGTCGCAATTATATCAACTTTACATGGTACAACCTGCAATTTTGCCGCCACATGTACAAGAAAAATTTGATGAAAGTTCTCAGGAGAGAGCAATTTGCGATTTCATCGCCGGAATGACAGATCGATACGCCATCGATGAATATAACAAGCTTTTTGATCCAACCATTCTCCCATGATACAATTTTCAAATCTTTTCATTTAGTGGAGACAAAGCGTTTTTAGCAGAGTTATCGGCCGCTTAGAAACACTGCCCAACTTCGTTTTCTTGAAAAGTTTCAACCCATTCTTTACAATATCCATTACACGGCATGAAAGGTAATTATGGCTGACACATCGTTCTTAACCGCAGAAGGTCTCGAGAAATTACAAAATGAACTTATGGAATTGAAAGGTCCGGCACGCGATGATCTCTCGCGCCGGCTGCGCGAAGCAATACAAATGGGGGATCTTTCAGAAAACGCTGATTATATTCAAGCAAAAGAAGAACAGGGTTTTCTAGAAGGCCGGATTCAGGAACTGGAGCAATTGCTCTCAAACGTTCAGATTATCGACGAAATTGAAAAAAAGAGAGATTTGATCGATATTGGCGCTACCATCATCGTTCAAGAAGAATCCTACCCGGAGGAAGAATATTTTCTTGTCGGGCCAAAAGAAGCGGATCCGGTCAATGGTCGCATCTCTTATGAATCACCGATTGGAAAAGCATTACTTGGTCACAAAGTCGGCGACGAAGTACAAATCGAAACACCAGGTGGTTCTTTAAAATTGAAAATTAAGAAAATCTCATAACTTTGCATGTAAAAAAAGCCGGCTGAGCCGGCTTTTTCAATTGTTGATTAAAATTGATTTTATTTCTGCCAGATTGCCAGTTCGATAGTAATGCGATCAATCACGCTGCCTTCCGGTAATGCACCTTGAGCATAGATAATATCCACGACTCTGGCTTCCATTTGCAGTGTTTCGGATTCAAGTACAACTCGACCACCTGGTTGAATTAATACGGGTTCACCTTTTGATGCCAGGCGCTGTGAAAGAGCAGGATCATCATAGGCATGCTGACTCATTAACACTTTGGTTACTGTCTCAATATCATTTTTGTCAAAGAGCCATGTTTCAATGGCAGTAACTTTCTTTGGGTCGCCGACGCCGATGATCTCTGAGATACTAACACCACATTCTCCCAGAAATTCTCCTGAAGGTGAATCAATACTAAAGGAATCATCATATAAATCATCACCAGCAACATAAGTACTCATAAACTGGGCAACCGGTGGTTCAGACACGGATGTTTCATCTGTAGCATATTGATCTTGTTGTGAGACTTCAGTTGTTGGACTGACGGGTTGTACGCGGGTTGGTGAAGTTCCTGGTTTCTTATTTTTTACTAGAAATAGATAGGCCAATGCTCCACCGATCACCACAGTGACCAGGCAAAATAGACCTACCAATAAAAATGGACTTGCTCCGCTTTTCTCTTTGTCGCCTGGTTGGGGTGCCACATCCGCCCCCGGTAATGGAGCTGTAACAGCACCAAGGGCTGTTTTAAATGTATTAATTTCTTCGGAAGTTAACCCGCAATCATTTGGCAAAAGGGAATTTAATTTTGCTTCACTATAAGACCCTAAACCCTCCAGACGCGACTTAGCCACTACTGCATCGCCATTGCGAGCAAAAGAATCTGCAACCATACAAAAATAGTCACTTTTAATGTCAGCCCGTAAATAAGAAGGGTCGGCATCTTTCCATTGGACCGGCATCAGTCCCCATCCCAATATTGGTAAACCGATAATTAAACCCAAAACAAAGCCTAAGGCGGCGGCAATTAAAGGTCTCTTAATAAATTCCTGGATCTTTTCCATTCTTCAACTCCTGCTGGTTGGTTTCTCAACTTCTACGCGATTAACTTATTGTAGAACAAAGCTACTATTGGTGCAACATAATTTTACTTTCTATCCACAATTTGTTGCAAATATTATGCCAACTCCTCTTTGTCCACTTCTGTAATCGATTCTTTTAAGAAGGTTTCATTGCAATTGGCACATATGTATTCTTTTTTGTTTGAAACAACCAACAAACCGCCACAATTGGGGCAGGGTTGTGCAATCGGTAATTTCCAGGAGGTAAATTGACATTCAGGGTAATTGGAACAGCCGTAAAAGATGCGGCCTTTGCGAGTTCGCCGGATAACAATATCACCCGTCTTACAATCCGGGCAAGTCACACCTATTTTTTCGAGGAGCGGCTCAGTGTAGCGACAAGTTGGAAAATCGCTGCAACTTATGAATTTTCCGAATCTTCCGAACCGGATAACAAGTTCATGCCCACACTGAGGGCACTGGCGGCCTATTTGCTCCAATTCAGTTTTTGTCTCGGGCATTTCTTCTTTTGCTTTTTCGAGTTGGACAGAAAAGCGGCTATAAAAATCGCTGATGACATCTTCCCAAATCTTCTCCCCAGTCGCTACCAAATCAAGGTCAGATTCCATTTTGGCCGTAAAGCCCGGGTCAACAACCTCATTGAAATGATCGACTAATAAATCATTGACGACCATTCCTGTTTCTGTCGGAAAGAGACGCTTCTTCTCGCGCTCAACATATCCACGTTCTTGAATGGTTGATAGAATCGGTGCATACGTTGAAGGTCTGCCGATTCCGTATTCTTCCAAAAGCTGAACCAGCGAAGCCTCTGTGAAGCGCGGTGGAGCCTGAGTAAAATGCTGTTCATGAATAATTCGCACAAGATCTAAATTTTGCCCATCGCTTAAATTGGCGGGCAAATTGACATCATTTCCATTACCGTTGCTCTTATCATCATCCTTTGCTTCCTCATAGACGACCAGGAAACCCGGGAAACGAAGCGTGGATCCAGAGGATCGAAAATCATAAGTGTGGGCAGTACCTCTTGCAAGGATTTCCACGGTGAGAGTATCAAAAATAGCTGCAGCCATTTGTGAGGCCACAAACCGTTTCCAAATCAATTGATACAGTTTAAATTGATCTGCTTTCAAGTGAGTTCTCAGCTGTTCCGGAGTCCGCATCACTGATGTTGGCCGAATTGCTTCATGCGCTTCCTGTGCATTTACAGCGCGGGTTTTATGTTGGGCAGGTTCATCTGGCAAATATTCTTTGCCATATTTTCCTAAAAGGTACCTGCGCGTTTCATCCTGCGCACTTGTTGAGACATGCACTGAATCCGTACGCATATACGTAATCAAGCCGGTACTGCCACCATCTCCCACGTCAAGACCCTCATACAACTGTTGGGCGAGCGCCATCGTGCGACGGGCAGTTAACCCTAAGCGGCGCGAGGCTTCCTGCTGTAAGCTACTCGTGATAAAGGGTGCCGGGGCTTTGCGTTTGCGTTCACCTCTTTTTACCTTGCTTACCGAAAAATCAGCTGATTCCAGATCAGCAAGGTACTGTTCCACTTCTTTTTTCGTATTAAGACTTGGCTCAACATCATCAACACGGAATAACCTTGCCAGGAAGGATTTTTTGGAATCAAACTGTTGCAATTCAGCATCAATAGTCCAATATTCAACCGGAACAAAATTCTCAATTTCTCTTTCTCGTTCAACAACCATGCGTAAGGCAACAGATTGAACCCGACCGGCTGAAAGCCTGCTACGAACTTTTTGCCACAATAAAGGACTGAGACTGTAGCCTACCAAACGGTCCAAAATGCGGCGTCCTTGCTGTGCATTTACCAGATCCATATTAACGTTACGGGGTTGTTGAAATGCTTCTTCAATCGCAGGTTTGGTGATCTCGTGAAAAACAACTCGGTGTGCTCGCGCGGGGTCAATTTCAGCTGCTTCTAATAGATGCCAGGAGATCGCCTCCCCTTCCCGATCAGGGTCGGTTGCCAGATAAATCTGTTCAGCTGTTTTTGCGATCTGCTTAAGTTCTTTGACGATTGGTCTCTTTTCGTTCGGCACTCTATATTTTGGCGTGAAATTTCTCTCAACATCCACTGACAGTTCCGAACGCAACAAATCGCGAACGTGGCCAACAGAAGCCCGCACTGTATATTGGTTGCCCAAAAAGCGCTGAACCGTTTTCGCCTTCGCCGGGGATTCCACAATCACCAACTTGCCATTGCGTCTTATTTCTCTTTTTTTCGTGATCGGAGCCGGCAAATTTTCATGATCTTTGGTCCTGCCGGTGCGGTAAAGAGCCGTCCCACATATAGGGCAAATACCTTTGGTTACCGGGGCGCCAATTTTGTTAAAGGCCGCCACCGGATTTTTCATTTCTCGTTTTTCTCTACACTTTACACAATATGCTTCCAAAAAGATTCCTCCTACAGAAATGATTGCAAACCTTTTTCGGAAAGATAATTTACAATCTTTTTAACATCCTGGGCTTGATCGCGATGACAAACCAACATGACATTACCTACATCGACGATGATTGTGTCTTTCACCCCAATGGTGACAATCAATTTCTCAGGAGTTTGCGAGTATACCAGAGAATTTTCTGTTTCAAAACCCACATGATTGGCACCAATCACTATTGTGCCAGTTTTATCAGCCGGAAGAACCTCAAATAATGACTCCCAACTGCCGACATCTTTCCAGCCTAAGTTCACCGCTCTCAAGACAATTATGTGATTGGCATGTTCCATAATGCCATAATCAATAGTCTCGGGTTCGATTCTTCTCCACTCATCTAAAATGACTTCCTTCAGTTTATTCTCACGAATCGCCTGTTGCAAAGTAGTTAAAATTGCATTCAAACCTGGCATTTGTCGTTTAAATTCTGCCAGAATTGATGAAACGCTCCAAATAAACATACCCGAATTCCAGTCATGATCTCCATTGTTGATAAAAAGACGTGCTTCTTCCTCTTTTGGTTTTTCCTTAAATTTTTTAACACTATAAGTGCGCCCTTCGGCAAAACCCGCGAGTGGTTGATCATGCTGAATATAGCCAAACCCGGTGGCAGGATAGGTTGGTTGAATTCCAATTGTGACTAAATTTCCTTGTTTAGCGGCCAGATACCCGTGATTCAACAGGTTGCGAAACTCTTCTTCATTTTCAATAAAATGATCAGCTGTTAAAATCGCCATGACAGCCTCAGGCTGAAATACATCCAAATGGATTGCCGCCAGGCCAACCACAGAAGCTGTACCGCGCGGGAATGGTTCAATCAAAAAATTTTCAATGGGAATGTGGGAAGCCTGTTGACTGAGCAGTTCCACCTGATCCGCAATTGTCACAACAAAAACATGATCGTTATCAAATAAACCCTTCAGACGATTAACCGAAAGTTGAAACAATGATTTGTCACCGGTAATATTGACTACCTGTTTCGGTGTAGATTTTCGCGAAAGAGGCCAAAGGCGGGTTCCGCCTCCGCCAGCCATAATAACCGCATAGAAATCGGGATGATTGGTCATGTGTTGTAATCCCCTCTTTCTTCCTTGATCGCAATGTATTTCATTCCCCCAACCTGCCTGGTTACGCCCTTTAATTCCAACATGGACAGACATGCAGAAACCTGGGATATCGGCATTTCGCTTAATTGGGTAATTTCATCAACATGCAGGGGTTGATCTGATAATAAACCCAACACTTTCTGCTCAAATAAATCCAATGGGTATGTCATGCGCATTTGCTTGTGCTCCTGGATCAATTCGACCTGTAAATCAAGCAATAAATCACGGATATCCAATAACGGTTTTGCTCCATTTTGAATCAAACGGTTGGTACCTTTACTCTGCAAGGAGAATATTTGACCCGGCAAAGCATAAACATCACGCCCTTGATCTGAAGCAAACTCAGCCGTTATTAAAGCACCGCTTTTTTCACCAGCCTCAATTACAATCACGGCCCTTGATAAACCGGAGATGATGCGGTTTCGAGGCGGAAAGTTACTGCTTTCAGGGGATGTACCGGGAGCATAATCACTTATTACCGCCCCACTGACCATAATTTTATCTGCCAGAGGTTTATGTTCTGCTGGATAGATGCGATCCACCCCACTGCCAAGCACTGCAATTGTCCTGCCGCCGGCTTCAACGGCTGCTTTATGCGCGATTGCGTCTATGCCGCGTGCCAGGCCGCTGACGACAGTAATGTGATGATCGGCTAATTGTCTGGAAAATTCCTCGGTTGCCTGACGGCCATAATGGGTTAACTTGCGCGTACCCACAATAGCGACCGCCCATTCATCTTCCAGGCTTAATTCCCCTTTAACGTACAAAACCGGAGGCGGTTGATTAATCTCCTTAAGTAAACGTGGGTAAAGTTCATCCTCACGGGTAATTACCTGAATACCTTGTGCGATTATTTTGTCCCAATATTTTTCAAGATCTACTTGTTTTCTAAGCTGAACAATCCGTTCGCACAATTTTGCGGGTAACCCGGTCTCGAGCAAAGAATCATAATGTGCATTCCATGCACGTTCAAGATCACCATAAAAATCTTCAAGCGCTTGCATGCGCACGGAACCAATTCCCTTAACCAGGCTGAATCCGACCCAATAAACACGTGAATCCATTAATTATTCCTGATGATAATATTTTGGAACTTTAACCACCATTTGTTTTTGCTCAACATCTACACGAATAAGGCAAGTTTTTAAAGCAGGGATTAACTCTTCCTTACCATCCTCTTGAATAACTACATAAACATCATTTGCCCCGGTTGCCAATATTTCGGTGAGCACACCAATAATCTTGTCGTCCTCGTTCAGAACGGTCATTCCCAGAAGTTGATGATGATAGTATTCCCCTTCAGGCAATGGCGGTAAGGATTTGGTTTTAACAAAAACGTTCATGCCTCGTAATGGTTCCAATACTTCGATTGTATCTACATTTTCAAATTTTATTAATAATCCCTTGGAATGATTACGAACGCTTTCAATTATATAAGGCAAGTGTTCTTCGCCCAAAAATACATATTTACCCTTACGAATACGTTCAGGAAAATCTGTGAGTACAATTAAAAGCGCTTCCCCCTTGAGACCATGTGTTTTTCCAATGATACCGATGGTCAAGTATACAGGCTCGTCCATGGCGGGCGAGCCTGTATGAATCTCATTTGTTTCTCCCAGCTGGTCTGATTCCAAACTCATCGCGGTTCCATAACATCCAGGGAAGCTTGTTTGCCTTCCCGAGCAGCTGCCACGCGTAAAAGAACCCGCATGGAATTGGCGACTCGGCCGTTTTTGCCGATCACTCGCCCCATATCCTCTTTGGCCACTCGTAATTCAATTCGTGATTTACCGGCACTCTGTTCTTGATTGACGGACACCTGGGTCGGGTCATCCACCAGTGAGCGGGCGATGTATTCGATTAGTTCTTTCATAGACACTTCCTTTCTAAGAAATCGATCAGGATCCGAAAGGCGTCCTTAATTATTTTTGCGGATTTGTTTTTACTGTGGTTGCATGTTTCTTATAGATTTCAGAGGCTTCTCCCAGCAAAGTCTCAACCGGCTCACCTTTCTTAAAACGTTCAAAGCGCTCCAATACACCAACAGTTCGGAAAATTTGTCCGACGCTATCACTAGGTTGAGCTCCATTACTCATCCAATGGTAAACACGATCTTCCTGAATATTGATCGTCGACGGTTCAGTGCGTGGATTGTAAAATCCAATATTTTCGATGAAACGTCCATCACGCGGGCTTTCTTTTTCAGCCACTATAATACGATAACTGGGTTGCCCCTTTAAGCCAATACGGCGCAAACGAATGCGAACCATTTGTTTTATCTCCTGTCTATTTCTTAATAATCAGTATTCTACCCTATTTTTATTAACTGATTGCATGGGTTGTTTTGCGAGGAACGCTGAAGGAAGCGTTTGAACACAACCTCTGGCGTCAGTTAACCGAAAAGGCGTGGTAAACCGCGTCCTCCGGATTTCTGAAATGTTTTCATAAGTTTCTTTATATCACGAAATTGTTTAATCAGGCGATTGACATCTTGCACTTCAGTACCTGATCCCCGAGCGATGCGTCTGCGTCTGGATGCATTTAAAACCTCCGGGTTGCGTCGCTCGTGGCTTGTCATTGAAAAAATTATTGCTTCAGTTTGTTTCATTTGTTGTTCAGCATCATGTGGATTTACATTTCGTGCCATCTGCCCCATGCTGCCTGGCATCATTTCCAAGAGTTGAGACATGGAACCCATTTTTTTGATTTGCTTCAGCTGTGTCAGGAAATCTTCAAGCGAAAAATCACCACTCATCATTTTGGCTGCTTGTTTTTCAGCTTCTTTTTGGTCAAAAGCACTTTCAGCCTTTTCAATCAGGCCAATCATATCCCCCATGCCAAGAATACGGGAGGAAAGGCGCGAAGGATCATATGCTTCCATCGCATCCAGGCTTTCACCGGTGCTGAGAAATTTGATTGGAACACCTGTCACGCTGCGAATGGATATGGCAGCACCACCACGAGAATCACCATCCATCTTTGCCATTACCAGCCCGGTGATTGCAATCGCGTCCCGAAAACCTTCTGCCACATGCAACGCTTCCTGACCAATCATCGCATCCACGACCAATAAGATTTCAACCGCTTTTACGTTCCGATTGATCGCTTGCAGTTCATCCATCAAAATTTGATCTAATTGTGATCGTCCCGCTGTGTCAATAATAATTACAGAATAACCGCCATTTTGGCCATACTTAAGTGCCTCGGCACTCAATTGTGGTGGGGTTACATGATCTTTGGTAAATACCGGTACATCAATGCGCTCGCCAAGAGTCTGGAGCTGCTTGATAGCAGCCGGGCGGTAGGGATCGGCAGCTACCAATAATACCCGTTCTCCTTGCGAACGTAACTTCTTGGCCAACTTACCGGCGGTCGTCGTTTTTCCTGAACCCTGTAAACCAACCAGCATAATAACATGCGGTTTTTGCCCGCTTAAATTAATTCGGGCGGGTTCACCGAGCGTATTGATTAGTTCTTCATTGACAATCTTAATGACTTGTTGGCCGGGATTAAGCGCTTTTGACACTTCAGCTCCAATCGCTCGTTCCCGGATTCGGGCGATAAAACTTTTAGCCACACTGTAATGTACGTCCGCTTCCAGTAAGGCCAGGCGCACTTCTCTTAAAGCAACATCGACATCCGCCTCTGAGAGCTTACCCCGGCGGCGCAATTGCTTAAAAACATCTTCCAGTCTTTCAGTCAGATTCTCGAACATCTAAATCCAATTCAAATATAACCTAATCTAGCCTATTGCGGCTTATCGTGCGCTCGTGATTTTAGCTTGATCAGAAGGAATGGTCAAGGATTTGACATGTGCAGATGGCCAGATGAATGCGGCTATCTGCACACAAAAACCTTTCGAAATTGAAAAACTGGCAAGAAGCAGGAATAGCGAAAAAGTAAATCTCATTTAAACTAATAACATACCTTTACAGGCGTAACTCAAACCGCTTTTATGGGTTTAGTTATTGTTATCATTTTTAATAAAACGGAGAGACTATGTCCCAGGTTATGATTGTCACTGATAGTACTGCCTATATTCCAGAAGAAATCCTTCGCGGGTTGCCTGTTCGAATCGTTCCGCTGCAAGTGATTTGGGGCGAAGAACAATTTCGTGATGGTGTCGATATACTACCAACCGAATTTTATGAACGTCTAAAAACAGCTGAAGTAATGCCCAGCACTTCACAGACAACGCCTGCCACTTTTATAGAACTGTATTCCAAATTAAATTCCGAAGGTTATGATATTCTCTCCATGCATATTTCAGAAAAGCTTTCTGGCACAATCGATTCCGCTGTTCAAGCTCGCACGACATTAGGGCTTGATAATTTGATTATTTTTGATTCGGAAGCTTCAGGCATGGCACTTGGCTTTCAAGTTCTGGCAGTTGCTAGAGCTGCAGCAAACGGTGCTTCATTAAATGAATGTCTTAAAATTGCCGAAAAGGCCCGCTCACAAACCGGGATTTTATTTGCTGTAAGAACACTGGAATTCCTTCATCGCGGCGGCCGAATCGGCGGGGCTGCTGCATTTTTGGGTACCATGTTGAATCTTAAACCGATTCTCGAATTGCGGAATGGAAAAATAGAATCAATTGATAAAGTCCGTACAATGAACAAAGCACTCGATCGTATTGTGGAAATAATGATGGAAAAAGTCGATGAGCACTTCCCGGTGCGGGTATCTGTGCAACATGCAAATGCGTATCAGGAAGCAGAGCAATTACTGGAGAGAATTCAATCTAAGTTCCCGGATGGGCAATTGGCTGAGACCATGATTTCTGAGGTAAGCCCGGTTATAGGCACGCACACCGGCCCTGGTTTATTAGGAATATCATATATGTTCGGGATGTAAGACTTTATCAAAAGCTTCTGCCTCTTTATGGGTTATGATTTCCAAAGAAAGCCTCCAATACGGGGGCTTTCTTTGACATACCTCCTCGCTTTAACGGATAGAGTTCTTAATTCACATAACTAATCGAGTATGATTCTTAATAATTCGCTACAATAAAGCTATATATAATAAACGATTGAGGAAAAAATGAAAAATTTTGAAAAATCCGGTTTTCAGATTGCAGATATCCTTTTGCCAAAAAATGGAATTAACTTGTCCAAATGGGCGGTTATTGCCTGTGACCAATTCACCTCACAGCTTGAATACTGGCAACAAATCGAGGACCGTATCGGAGCTGCCCCATCAACGCTTAGAATGATTCTGCCCGAGGCACACCTGGAACGAGGAGAGGTTTCTCGAAGAATCGCGGAAACTCAGGAAGCCATGCATACTTACCTTCAAAATGGAACTTTTCGAATTTTTTCGGGATTAATTTTGGTCGAACGAAAAGTAACCGATAAAACCCGTTATGGATTGATGCTGGCGTTAGACCTCGAACAGTATGATTTTTCCAAAGGCTCTCAATCGCTCATCCGGGCAACGGAAGGCACAATTATCGAGAGAATACCCCCGCGGGTGCAAATCCGGGAAGATGCCCCCCTTGAATTTCCTCATATTATCGTTTTGATTGATGATCCCCTCAAAACTGTCATTGAGCCGGCAATTGCTCAAAAAGAAAACTTACGTCAGCTTTATGATTTCGAATTGTTGCAAGGTAGCGGACATCTGCGTGGTTATGCGATTGAAAACAAGGAACTTGAAGATCAAATTACAAATGCGCTTGAAAAGTTAGCTGACCCGGATACTTTCAAACAAAAATATGGGCTCTCCACAGAAAAAGGCGTGTTGCTTTTTGCCGTGGGCGATGGCAACCACTCCCTGGCAACCGCTAAAACAATTTGGGAAAAGAAAAAAAATCAAGTCGGAATGGATGATCCATCGCGTTATGCCTTGGTAGAAGTGGAGAATGTACATGACACGGGACTGGAATTTGAGCCTATTCACCGCAATTTATTCAATGTCCAAACTGATATCTTAACCGAAATGCAATCTTTTTTTGGCAATCGTATGACTGTCCAATCCGGTCTGGATGAAAGCACAATGGTTTCTATCGTTGATGACAACAATAGTAATCAATTCCAAATTGGTTTTATTCGTGGCGGCAATTTTTCTGTTATTCGGATAAGCGAGCCTTCCAGCAATCTCCCGGTTGGAGAATTACAGAATTTTCTTGACCAATGGCTGAAAAAATCACCTCAAACAAAAATCGATTATGTTCATGGTGCAGATGTAACTTTTCAAATCGGAAACCTGCCAGGAAATTGTGGTTTTTACCTTCCAACAATGAAAAAAGCAGATTTGTTCAAAACAGTAATTTTAGATGGTGCTTTGCCACGCAAAACATTTTCAATGGGTGCTGCCAAAGAAAAACGCTTTTATATGGAGGGCCGCCGAATTAAATAATCCGAATGTTAGATATCTACGCACGGGCTTGATAAATAGAAAATTCAGAAATTTTTAATAACCCGACTGTTTCTTGTTTAATTACAAAGAGAGATCATGTTTTTTCCCTTACCAAAAAGTAGTAGCCTAAATAGATTAATAGGACATTGAAAATATAACCAGGTTTTAATTGGATTTTTGAAAAATCGAATTCCGTATTTATTCAGATCATCTCCACACATTTTTTGGCTAAAGGATTGGTTTTATGACCTTTTCAAATACTGGTCTCAAACGAAAAGAGGGAAATAATAATTTGTCACAAGGATTAAAATGGAAGTGAATTCAGATAGCGAAAATAACAGTGATACAAGCGCAAAAATTGGAACAATTGAGATCCGTCTATGGCCAGATAAGACCAGGATAACCCTTAAAGTCAACCTGCTGGATTTAATTAACCCATTATCTTTGTCACTTGCGATTCAAGATAATCTTGAAACGGTAATGGTTGAAACCAGTATTATTGAAACAGTTGATTCAGAATTTGAGTTAACTATGCATCTTCCGGGCAAAAAAGCCGAAGGTTTGTTGAAGATCGTGGCCATATTATTTGATCAGGATGATGCAAAAATTGACCAAAAAACCATACCTTTTACGGTGTAATCAATTAGAATCGATATGTAGTTAAAACTTAATGGATCAGTGAGCAATTGACAATCAATTCTTTTACACGTTTGTTGTTCGTCTTTGCAAGTTTATTCGTTTTTGGTTGCCAGCCGGATATTAGAAAAGATTCGTTAAGAACACCAATCCCACTCAGCGATTCAGCTTCCTTGGAAACCCATATAACGACACCAAGTGCATCAAGACAGATAGCGTTCATTTCTTTTACACCTACCTCAGAGACCATTTCAACATTAACACCTAAAGCTACGCCAACATCAATAACGTTTGATTTAATTTCACCCTTCGAGAATATTCAAATAAATCAACTGCCGGAAATTTTATCCAATCCTTTTGCACTTCCAAGTCCAGGGCAGGATGATGGCCATCATGGGGTAGATTTCTCATACTACCACTTTGGAGCGTATGCTTCAATCGAACACCAGCCAATTGTTTCCGTCTTACCAGGTGTCGTAAGTGCAGTAATCAACAATCGGCCGCCTTATGGAAATGCAATTATTGTCGAAACAAACTGGCAATTATTATCACCCTTTATAAAGACAAAAATTGGGGAACCTAAATTTCCTGAACTTATCTCGTATAGTGCCTATATCAACTGTCCACAGATTAACCCGCAGCTTATTCTGTCAAATGACAACACAAAATCGATGTATGTTCTGTATGCACACATGGAATCCAATCCAACATTTATGGTAGGGGACCTTGTAACCCAGGGACAACAGCTTGGTAATGTAGGCAATACTGGCATGTCTGGAAATCCACATCTGCATCTTGAAACCCGAGTTGGCCCCGCTCATGCAACTTTTTCCAGCATGGCTCATTATGACAACCAGTCCACTAATGAAGAAATGGCAAATTATTGTTTCTGGCGGGTATCAAATTACTTTATTTTGATCGATCCCATGCTTTTTTTCTCTTGAGCCTGACAGATTCGTTAACTGCCAATGAGAAGAGAATACCTTTATTTAATGCTACAATCACCTCAATAAAGCAAATTCAGGCTTTTTGGTTCATTCGATGAAACAAGAGAATCCATTTTCAACTCGTGTTCCCTATCAAGTTTGGGTCGTTTTAATCGTATTAAATATCGGCCTGATTTTCGCTGTTTTAAATTCTGAAGGTTTTATTAATAAAAGACCAGTCTCATTGCAGGCAAGTGATTTCCCTACTGCAACGAAAGCAATGCCTGCAATTACCCCAACTGTTACCTTATCGCCTAGTACTGGCATCGATACTTTGCAACCAATTAACAAATCCAATCCAAAGGTTGATTACCAAGAAGAGAATCTATTTTTTCTTTCTTTGAATACGAATGGTAAATATCAGATCTATGCTTTCAGCCCCGGCAATTTAGCCTTTATAAAACTCTTCCCCAATGATTTTGAAGAAATCCACCCTGCTATAAATTCTGACAATTCAAAAATTGCTTATAGTGCCCGCAAGAATGGATATTGGGACCTATACATATACGATTTTGTCACCAACCAGGAAATAAGGGTTACCGATTCTCCCGAATATGAGGGCCATCCCAGTTGGTCTCCAGATGGGCAATTCTTGGCATATGAAATCTACCATGGCGGCAATTTTGATATTGAGATTCAACCATTGGATGACCTCGATCAGCCACCTATTCGTTTAACTGAAGGCGATCAGGCTGATTTTTCACCATCCTGGTCTCCAAATGGCAGGGAGATTGCCTTTGTCTCTACACGTACCGGTGAAGAAGAAATCTGGGTAGCCAGGTTAGATTCAATAGATAACCGCTTTACCAACATTAGCCTGGATCCAATTAAATCTGATCTCCACCCGGCCTGGTCCCCGGATGGAAACACGGTCATTTGGAGTGCAGACAGTAATGGCTATCCGATATTAAAATCATTTAATCGGGCCTATACCAACCAGATTATTGAGACATTTTCCGAAGGAGATTACCCCTACTGGGTTTCAGATCAGGTTTATTATCTGCAGTTAAATGCGAATCAAAATTTCCTGACTTCGCGCTCAACAACAGTGGAGGCGATTAACTTACCTTCAACCCTCATTCCTTCCATCGTAAATGGGTTTAGTTTGATGCAACCAAACGCCATTAGCCAACAATTAATCGCTGAATTAAGAAAATCAAATAAAGTCTTTAAAGTATTCCAGGCTTTGCAGAATGACCCGGGTTCAATCCACGACCATAATCTCATAAAAATAGAGGGTATTGAAGCTCCATATCCCTACTTTATTGTTGATGTGTCCGACGAATTTTCAAAATTACGGACGAAAACGATTGAGTTAATCGGATGGGACTTTCTTCAAAATTTGGATCAAGCTTTTGTACCAATTACCGAACCCAGCAATCCTGGCAACGAAAATGATTGGAAATTTACCGGCAGAGCTTTTGAGTTCAACCCTCTAACTGTTTATGCAGACCTGGCACAAGTGGTAAAAGAAGAGAGAGATGGGCAAACGTATTGGCGCATATATTTAAAAACCAGATACCAGGATGGCTCTCAAGGTATCCCAATTCAGCAAATGCCCTGGTTGTTGGATTCACGTTATTCTAAAATGGCCGCAACCTATGAAAGTGGTGGAAGTCGCACCCAGATCCCCTCCGGCTATTGGGTAGATTTTACTGCCTTGGCTCAGTCTTTTGGCTGGGATCGAGTAGCGGCTATTTCCAACTGGCGCGCGTATTTTTCATCAGCTCGTTTTAATCAATTTGTTTTTACTGGCGGTTTGGATTGGTATGCTGCCATGAACCAGATTTATCCTATTGAGGCATTAAGATCTCCCACACCACTTCCATCAATCACGATCACGCCATCCTTAACCCCTACCATTCGGTATTATCGCTCACCTACTGCAACCAATATTCCAACCATCACCCCAATACCTACGCGCAGGCCAACCTGGACTCCATTACCAGAAGGATAAGATGAAAAACAGCTATGCTTTTACTCTCTGGTTAATCACCCTCGTCATCCTGGCCGGGTTGACCTTGAATTTTAACCAGGGTATACAAGAAATAGTTAGAGAAAAATTTGATCAACCTGATAGCAATGTTGATGAAGCTGTCTCACAGGTATTTTTGATTGATAATAAAAAGCTTTCAACAGGCAACCCATTAATTCAGGAAGAGCAACCGCTCCAATTTGTTTTTCCCACGCCCGGATCACCACCTGTTTCTTTTTGGCGCCCGCCACTTTACGAAACGCCATGGGGTTTAACTCCAAATGACCATTTTCTGTTCTCACGGCCAATTGCTGCCGATGTGGTTAATTGGCCTTTGGCTGATTATCGCTATGGCTATTTTTTCCCTGGCACGGATATTGTCCATACGGGCATTGATATTGACGCACCTAGAGGGACACCTGTTTTAGCAGCAGCCAGTGGTACTGTAGTTTGGACAGGATATGGGTTATATTATGGATCGTACAATGAAGAAGATCCTTACGGAATTGCTGTTTCCATCCGCCATGACTTTGGATGGGGAGATAACCGGCTTTTAACTGTCTATGCACATATGGATGAGGTCACCGTAACGGTCGGCCAAAAAGTAGAAACCGGTACTCAGGTGGGCATTGTGGGTCTTACTGGTTTCACCACAGGCCCGCATTTGCACTTTGAAGTTCGCATGTCACTTAATAGCTATTACCGCACTCGCAATCCGGAGTTGTGGCTGGCTCCTCCCCAAGGTTGGGGTGTTTTAGTTGGTCAGGTGCGAAAATCTGATTACTCCTACATTCAGTATCAGGATGTGTTTATTAAGAATATCGAAACTAATCAGCTTTGGATGGTAAGAACTTACGGACCATCGAGTGTAAATAGAGATGATTACTACCAGGAGAACCTTGTTCTCAGTGACCTTCCACAAGGAGAGTACATTCTTTATTTTAATTATGAAGGTGATGATTACAAATATAATTTTTCGATTTTTCCTGGTGCCATTTCTTTTTTCAAATTTCAAGAAAATATTGGTTTTTCAAGCAAGCTTCCGGCTCCGAAAACGCCACAAAACATGCAAAATGTCATTTTAACGGATGATTTTTCTAATTGATTGTCGGTCAAGCCTTGACAGAAAGCGGTGAAGTGCTTGAGAATCGAGGTACAGTACCATCCGATCGAAAAAAAGACAAAAAAAAAGAACGGCTCTACAACTGGAGGAAAAAAATGAATCACATGAAAATGAAAACCCGCACCATTATGATGATGGTGACCCTAATCTTAGTTCTATTTGTTTCCGCCTGTTCACCCAAAGCGACACCCGAACCCACACTGGATGCAAATATGATTTTTACCCAGGCGGCAATCACTGTTGCGGCAAAATTAACCAGCACTGCATTGAGTATGCCTACAGCTACCCCGACAGCCACTCTGGCGCCAACAAATACTCAGATGCCACCCACTGCAACTTCTACCGCACCTTCTGCAAATACAACCCCAATTGTTGCTGGCTCGGCCACTTTGGCACCAAATCCTAACAAAATGGAATTTGTTGGTGATGTAACTATTCCGGATGGTCAGGTGATTCCGGCTGGATCCAAATTCATTAAGACATGGAGAATCAAAAATATTGGCACTACTACCTGGGCGGCCAATTACAAAATACGTAATTGGGCGGGTGCCCGTTACGGAGCCGATGCATCCATTTTGCTTGGCAAAGAGGTAAAACCGAACGAAACAACTGAAATCTCAATTGAATTCACTGCCCCTTTAAACAATGGTGAGTATACATCATGGTGGATTCTCTCTGATGCCGATGAAGCCAATTTTGGTCAAACATTTTATGTTAAATTTGTTGTCGGAGTTGCCGCATCGCCAACCAATACGCAAGTACCGCCAGCGACCGCAACTGCAACGGAAGCGCCAAGCGCGACCCCCTGAAAGATGTCTCTAGTTACAGCGAATAATTTAAAGCAAACCATAAAAACCGAGGCTGAGAGCCTCGGTTTTTCCCATATCGGATTTTGTTCTATTGATCCAATCCAGGACTTTCCTATTTACCTGCAGTGGATTGAGGATGGATATGCTGGCGATTTACATTACCTCACCAGAGAAGATGCAATTCATAAGAGGAATAATCCCAAATTAATAATGGATTCAGCCAAATCAATCATTTCGTTAGCAATGCCATATCCCCCACATCTAAAAAAAACTTCAGAAACCGGCAATTCATCCATCGCCAGTTACGCCTGGGAGAAAGATTACCATCTGCGTATACCATCAAAATTGGAAATTCTGATAAATAGGATTCACGATTTAATACCTGATAAGCCGCTTGAGTATCGAATTTATACCGATACCGGCCCTCTTCTGGAACGATCTATTGCCAACCAGACTGGGCTGGGCTGGATAGGCAAAAATTCCTGTTTGCTTATCCCAAATGTCGGATCATATTTCTTTCTGGCTGAAATCCTGATCAATATTGAATTTTTACCGGATAAGCCTTTCAACCTGGATTTGTGCGGAACCTGCACACGCTGCATCAAAAGTTGCCCAACTAACTGCATTCTTCCCAACCGCACGCTGGATGCAACACGTTGTATTTCTTACCTGACTATTGAGAATCGCTCTGGAATTGACTCTGAGCTGCGTGAATCTGTTGGTGAATGGTTATTTGGATGTGATATCTGCCAGCAGGTTTGCCCCTGGAATATCCGCTTTGCGGAGACCTCTAGTGATTTTCATTTTAAGTTGTCTCCTGAAATTGAAAATTTGGACCCGCGTACGATATTGGGAATGGAGCATGACCAATTTAAAAAAACCTTTCATGAAAATCCACTTTATCGGGCAAAGCTGCGCGGGTTAAAACGAAATGCGATTGTTGCTCTTGGAAATGCAAAACGAACTGAAGATTTGAGGATTCTGGAAGAAACACTGACCAATGAAACCGATAAGATGCTGATTGAATTGTTAGAATGGGCAATCTGCAGGCTAAAAGCAGCAAGTTTGCCGGATATTAATGCGTAAATCCTTCACAAGTTTTCATTGAAATTTAATACAGCCATTTCGGCATAAATGCATCCGTGGCGTAAATTTCCAGTTTATTGTCGGAGTAGTTCCATATGCCAACTTCAGGTCTTGCTGAAGTTTGATTAAAAGCATAGCGTTGGAAAAGCACTGAGTGGCCATCTGCAGACCAGCTGATATTGCCATAACTGACATTGGGATCATCCGTTTCGGCAATAATTGTTTGCTTTTTCGAATCATAGATAACCATCTTTTGCCCGGGTAACACAGATGAAGTTCTGACATTCAATAGAAACAAGCCATTCTGAGCAGAAACTTTCAGCCCGTTGATGACTTCATCCTCAGCCAATTCGATTGAAAGACGTTGGAATCGTTTTTCAGGAATATATACTTGCTCGAGAATGGTAATCGGCAAATCATCGCTAATTTCGTCCATCAAAAAATAAAAATAATCTGAATCTCTGCCCCAACCAAAGCCGCTGGTAACCGGAGTGCCACTCATTGTGAGCATCTCGTTTCCATGCGTATCAATAATTCGGATTCCGGCAGGTTTAAAGGAATAATAAGCAAATTTGTCTCCATCGGGAGACCAGAGTACAGTGCTGCCGGAAAGGGTTACAGCCTTTTCAAGTGAGATTTCTTCTAATTGCGAAAGATTAAACAACCTGATCACAGTGTTTTTTTCGAAATTAGGTTGATCAGATGAAAAAGATCCACGCAAATAGCTAAAAATCTCACCCGTTGGCGAGGAACGCGGACTGGAGCAAGTATCAACACCACAGTCTACCAGCAGGTTCGTTACTAAAGTTTTAAAATCCAAATACCAAATATCAGCGCCATTAAGATCATTGATGACACTATAAAGGACACCTTTTCGTCCTTGCAAAATATCATAGTCAAAGATTTTGCCAGCCGATGTTGTTAATTGTGTTGAATTGCGCTTGGATTGTGAGAATAGGAATAATTCTGTCGGCCTTTGCGTAGATTGCAAATAAACGAAATTCTGGTCATTAATTAAATCCAAAATTCCGGGTACTTCGGTCGTTAGCGCTTGAGACAGGCAACTGGCAAGGAAGGTTAATCCTATAATAAAAAGAATGACTTTTTTCATCTTGGATTTAACAGTCTTAATCGACCTCCTTCAATAAATTTGAAAGCAGGCCAATTAAAACCAATAACATTTTATGGGGTTGCTGAATTACTCGGGTTTGGCGTAACAGTAGCCACTTTCGTAGCAGTTGGCGTCACCAAATTGACCGGGATTTTAAGGATTTGACCCGCAAAGATCTGATTGCGATTATCCAACTTATTTTCGGTCATAATTGCCTCAACCGTACTAAGGAATTTGTTTGCAATTGTATCGAGAGTATCTCCAAATTGAACCACATATGAAAGTTTAGTTCCTCTCGGTAAATTCTCGGGCCAGGGTGTGGCAGTCGGTAATTCTGTGTCTGGTGCCGGAATAATAATTTTATCACCGGGGTTAATTGGGCAGGCACCCGCTTCAAAATTGTTAATCGCCAGCAGCACCATCAGATCAACATCAAAAGTCGCAGCGATATCATAACAGGTGTCACCCTCTTGTATTGTGTACTCTATCGGGCCAGACCTGGTTGGTGTTACTGTCACTGTTGGGGTTTCGGTTACCGTTGGAGTTATCGTCGCAGTTGCTGTGGGAGTTACTGGAGTAGAAGTGTTAGTTGCTGTTGCGGTAGGTGTCGCTGAAGCAAACAACGATATATTTGGTTTATTAGGACCTAGCAACCATACCACCAGAATAATTGTCCCAACCAGGATAAGCAGTACTGCAACACCCCACATCACGAATGGTAATACTTGCTGCCTTCGTTTGTAAGAATTGATCATTTTTTGAGGATCTTCTTTTTTACTCATGAGAGTTCCTGTATATTTCCCTTTAATTTCACGGGTTTTAATTGCTTTTATTTTTGTCATTGTATTCTGAATTCATTTTTTTTGCAATCAGCGCATGATATAATCACACTGAGAAAAAATAATATTCAATCCATTTATCCCATGGAGGCAAACACATGGAAGTTGAAGTTGTAAATTTCAAGCGCAGTTCAATTGTAAATGTTAAAGGGCGGATTGATAGCTCCACTTCGCCGGAATTACTCCGCAAATTCAATACATTAATCGACGATGGAACTTACCGAATTGTATTTAATATGAATGAGGTGACCTTTATTTCCAGTGCCGGATTACGCGTCCTGATCACAACTCAAAAAAAATGTAAACGCCACAATCGTGGTGAATTGGTACTCTCATCTGTACCGGAGAATATTTTGGCTGCTCTGGATCTGGCAGGTTTTCTCCCGCTCTTCAAGATATATACAACTGATATTGAAGCGGTAGGGAATTTCTAAACCCGCAATATAATGGATTTTCGAGTTTTTCCCGGTAATTACAAAAGCCTCAAATTCATCAGTAATTACATTAAGACCGTAGCCAAAGAAGCTGGCTTTGATGAATTCACCATATACACTATTGAAACTGCTGTTGATGAAGCCTGTTCAAATATTATTGAACATGCCTATGGGGGCGAAGATATTGGCGATATTGAAATTGGATATACAGACGAGCCAAAGCAGTTCACCATCATCATCAAAGATCATGGACATCCCTTCGATCCGAGTTCAATTCCAATACCCAATTTAAGTTCAAAACTTGCTGAACGAAAAGCGAATGGGCTTGGTCTGTACATGATGCATCAATGGATGGATGAGATTAATTTTCAATTTTCAGAAAATTCAAATATCCTCTCAATGGTAAAGTACAAAGGGAATTGAAGGTGAGTTTACCAGTAGGACTTCAAACCACACCTGAGTGGAAACAATATCTTCTTTTTGGAGAAAGATTACTGGAACAGCCGTCCATTGAAAAACAATGTGAATTGATTAGTCAAATCTTAAAAGACCTTTTCAAGGTAAATGCAAGAATCTGGCTTTCAACTCCGTATTTTCCCTTGCCAGGTGAGTCAGAATCGGCATTGCTTCCTGACATGGAAGCACCAATCTTGGTCAAACAAGCATTCGAAAAGCAATTGCAACAATTCGAACACGGCGACAATTCTCCCATTACCACGTTTGACAACCCTGATAAACCCAAATCGGTAGCCATACCGCTTGTAAGCCAGGATAATATGCTGGGCATTTTGAGTGTAGACCGCCTGAATGGTTCTACTCTTAAGAAAGATGAAATCACTGTGCTCGAAGGCCTGGCCAGTCACGCTGCTGTTGCGATGCAAATTATCCGACAAGTCACAATTAAGAACTGGCGGATGGATCAAATTACATTAGTACAAAAAGTCACCGAGCAAATTGCCAATGTGCTAGATATGGATGAATTAAGCCAACGCATAACCCACCTCATCCAAACAACTTTCAATTTTTACTATGTGGCCATCTTTCTTGTAAACGGCAAAAAAAGAACGCTGGAATTGCGTGCCGATTCGAGCCTGGAAAATCAAGCCAAACTGGACAAAAATTTTAGCGTCCAAATGGGTGAAGGTATCATTGGTTTTGTAGCAAAATCCGGTCGCGAGTTGATCGCCAATGATGTCACCCAGGAGCGATTATATAAAAAATCAAATTTACTTCCAAAAACAATCAGTGAAGCAGCCTTCCCTCTCAAAATTGATAAGAAAATTCTTGGTGTACTCGACATTCAAAGTGACCAGGCTCGCATTCTTCATGAATATGATATTTCTGTCTTGCGCTCATTGGCAAACAGCATCGCCATTGCAGTACAGGATGCATCTCTTTACAGCAGTCTTCGCCGCCGCGCCGATCAGATTGAGGTAATTTTTGAGGTATCTGGGGCCATCAACTCCATCCTGGACCTGGACGAATTACTACAGAAAATTATCCTCACGATCAAAAAACAATTTGAAAAAGAAGATATTTCATTGTACACAGTTCATTCTGGCAGGCGGAAAATATTTTTTCAGACCGGAGTCAGCGCAGATAATCAGGAAATTTTAGAAGGAGAAGATTTTAATCTGGATAATCCGCACGGGATCATTCCCTGGGTTGCCCGATCCGGGATCAGCGCAATGATCAATAATGCTGCCGATGACGGGCGTTTTGAGGAAAGCGTCGTTGGCCAGAAGCTAAATCTCTCCCGCCTGGTAGTTCCATTGCAATACGCAAACGAAGTTCTGGGAATTCTGGATTTTCAAAATGAGGCTGCCGATGCCTTCGATGAAAATGATCTCTTTATAGTCGAAGCACTGGCATCCTCAATTTCAACCGCTTTACGAAATGCCAATCTTTTCCGCTCGGAGCAATGGCGTCATCAAGTGGCTGATTCTTTTCGAAATGTAATTGGAATGATTTCAGCAAATACTGCCCTTGATACATTGCTCGAAAATATCTTTACACAACTAAAAAACAATCTTCCCTGTGATGCTGCCACGATCTGGCTGGTGGAAAATCCCAATGAAACCTTGAAAAAATTTAGGCCAGAATCCCTAAGGTTGGCTGCCACCTGGAATGTAGATAAAGAAAATTTATTGGCAATCTTAAGAGATAACCCTGAATCCTGGAAAGTTTTAGAAACCGTGATTCGTGAAAATACACCTATCATTCGTTCAACAAACTGGAAACCTGGACCAATCGGGATTGCATTAAATCTACCACCCGATTATTCTTCCATCTCTGTACCTTTGAAAATTGGGGATTCGATTTTTGGTATCTTATCTTTAGTACATCACACTGCCCATCGTTATGGACCTGAAGCCAAAGATATGGCAGTTACATTTGCTAACTATGCTGCCATCGCTATTTATAACACCAGACTTTACGCAGATTCTCAAGAGCAAGCCTGGATCTCTACTGTTCTTCTGCAAGTTGCTCAAACCTGCCAGGCCAGTTCCACGCCTGAAGATTTGCTGCAATCTATGGCCAGGTTAACTCCATTGATGGTCGGTGTGCAGAAATGTGCATTTTTTCTGTGGGACAGCTTTGATGAGATTTTCACATTCAAAGCTCAATACGGTTTTGAGAGTAACTTTCGACCGCAATGGTCCAAGGATGTTCCTGCCCTGTATCAATTGGTAGAGACAAAAAAGCCAGTTTTTGTCCAGCAACCAGGTGAAGAATTACAAATCCATAATCTCGAAGTAAACCCTTTGGACAATACCTTCGTTGTGCTACCTCTGTTGGTGCGTGGTGAGATTTTAGGCGCCTTTCTGGTTATTCATGAAGGAAATTCCAAAGCCAATTCAAAATTCTCCTCCCAAACCTTATCCATTCTTCAGGGGATTTCACAACAAACCGCCATCTCCCTGGATAATATGCGCCTTCTCGAAGCCCGACAGGAAGAAGCATATATTACCGCAGTCCTTTTGCAAGTAGCCCAGGCTGTTGTGACTCAAAACACAATCATAGATACCCTTGATACAATCGTAAATCTTTTACCGATTTTAATTGGTGTGGATCTATGTGCAATCTATCTTCCCAATCCTGAGGAAAATAGTTTTTCTCTCGCAAAAGCATATACTGAAAACAGTGAGGATTTTGAAATCCTTCAAGAAGAGAATGATGCCATTAAACTGCCGATTTTAGAGTTCGTGGCAAATACGAATCAAATAGCTGTTGGCTATTTAACAGAAGAAACCATATTCCCACATACCTGGGTGAATATCCAACCCCACCCATTGCTAGACCGTGAGACGATTGCAATAGAAAAACACATGTTAATTGCATTTCCGATTATGATCAAAAATGAGATACTCGGAATCTTACTCACAAGAGAAGATGATCTTCCTTCGAAATATTTCTCTAAACGTATTGAATTATTAACTGGGGTGAGCCAGGAAATTGCATTGGCGATTCAAAATCACAATCTCCAACTTGAAAATGTTAAGCGAGAAAAACTTGAACAAGAAATTCAACTGGCCCGCCAAATTCAAAAAACGTTTCTGCCTGATCATATCCCGGAAATAAAAGGATGGGATTTACAGACAGTCTGGGAAACCGCATTGCAGGTTGGCGGCGATTTCTACGACATCATCCCTATCTCCTCTTCAATCATCGCGTTGGTGGTTGCAGATGTAGCCGATAAAGGTCTGGCTGCTTCACTTTACATGACGGTATCAAGAACACTTATCCGTGCTTTCAGTCAGACTATGTCTGATCCTGGCAGTGTTTTCAAATCGGTCAATAATTTGCTCAATATGGATGCACCCGGTGGTTTGTTTGTGACTGCTATCCTTGCCTTCTTAAACATCGAGACTGGAAAAATTATTTACGCCAATGCTGGCCACAATTTGCCTTTATTGTATCAAGCGAAAACAGACGATTTGATGACGATTCCAAGAGGAGATATGGCGCTAGGAGTCGTCAAAGACAACATTTACCACAATCAGGAACTTCAAATGGAACCTGAGGATATCTTGATTCTCTATACTGATGGATTAACCGAAACTTTTTCAGAGGAAGGAGAAATCTTCGGTACAGACAGACTGCGCCAAATGGTTTTCAATTGCAGTAAAGATCACCTGTCTGACTTAATGAAATATTTTGAGGAACAAATATCTGCGTTTCGAGAAAACGGGCCACCCAGCGATGATTTGACCATTGTGTCGTTGAAAAGACTAAAGCGGGATTAATTTACGTCCGCAAAGAATAATTGGTACCAAATTTTCCAATTGGGTAATGGCTCAATCGTGGAAAGAGCTTCAACTATCGGTTCCGGAGTAATATTTTTCGGCGAAATTGGGATTACCAAAACTTCTCCCGGCTTCACCATATACCCACTTTCACGAGCATATTCGTCTACTGCTGCGTCGGAACCAGCAAAAGCAATTTTTGTCTCCAAAACGCTATTGGTAGATCGTAAAGCGGCGACATTTGTATCCATCAATTGATATTGTTCCGAAAGCTGATTTAATTCATTCACACGTGCGCTGAGATTCATCAATAGAAAAAATAACAGTAACATAATGGCGTAAAAAACAAATCGGCGGGTATCAAAAATTGATTTTTTCATTGGTTTAAATCCATTATTTTGAATCCTATTGTATCAAATCTTGCATGAAGTGTGCCACTGAAAGATAGTGATTTTTAAATTATGACCAGTCGTTTTAATCGAAAAAACAGACAGAGCGTCTGTTTTTTGTGCCGAAGGAGGGATTTGAACCCTCACGAGCGTAAGCTCACTACGCCCTGAACGTAGCGCGTCTGCCAATTCCGCCACTTCGGCTTTTTGCTTGAGTGCGTTGAATTGTATCGGATTTCGGTTTTTTGTCAACCTTTGAAGTCACCTTTGAGTTCACCTTTTGCCAAGCGGGCAGTGCCGGAAAGAATTCCATTTCTCTCGTTTCAATTCAGTTTTTCTAGAACCCCATCCAACTACCACGTGTGATTTTGTGAACATGATTTCTCAATGAAGCACCTCATTTCAAACAAGGGAATGAATTGTATATCATCTATGTTTAATCTCTCATGGTACTTTGACAGGGTCAGATGCATAAATTTGTGGAACATTTTCCCCTCATTGATCGTCTTAATTCTGTTAAAAATAGTTTCAAAGTACCTTTTCAATGAAACGAGGTTGAAGAGCTTTTTTTGGAAGGCGATCGCCAGTCAAAACACTCTGCCGCTAATTTTTGAAATGACATATTTCAATTATTTTTTGGTTTCTAAATTATTGACTATTAAATTAATTAATTTGTTTTAAAAACTCGGTGGTAAAATGGAAAGAACAAAACAAAGTGAAAACATGAATAAATTTGATTCAAATCGGAAGATAAACAAAACTATGCGTAAGTCCGTATTGGTCATTCTTCTTTTTATCTTTATCCTGTCATCATGTAATCTTCCCAACATGGCCCTTATTGATAACATTATTCCGGACAGAAACATCGCCTGGGTAACCAAGGATCCCAATGCAGCTGCGACACCTACACCTTTCCTACCCGAAAAAGCCGTTGTTCCTACAATCACACCTACACCGGAGACCTCTGAAACTGAAGTTGATATTGCCCCGACGCCTACTTTTACCGCCACGCCTTTGTTACGCCCTGCCGGTCAGGTTAACATTCTCATTCTCGGGTCTGATTACCGGGAAGGGCGAGGTTTCCGCACTGATGTCTTCATGCTGCTGTCTTTATACCCAAATGAGGGTACAGCATCAATAATTTCTTTTCCCCGTGATCTTTATGTTTATATTCCCGGAATAGGAAACCAGCGCATTAATGTTGCTCAACCTTACGGCGGTTTTGCCCTCAGCAAAGCCACACTTGAAGAAAATTTTGATGTCACTGCCGATCATTACATCATGACAAACTTCGATGGCTTTAAAAGCATTATTAACAGTCTTGGCGGAATCAATGTTGAGGTTGGCCAGTATTTATCTGATCATTGTGACTTACCGCAAGGCGGTTATGAAAAAATATGCACGGTTTATCCCGGTACAAATTACATGGATGGCAATACCGCTTTATGGTATGTGCGTTCCCGCTATTCCACATCTGATTTCGACCGTACCCGGCGAGCCCAGGAAGTTGTCTTTTCAATTTTTTCCAAGCTGATGTCATTGGATGCACTTGCTAGAATCCCGGAATTGTATGCCTCATATATCTATGCAGTAGAAACTGATCTGACTGCGGCTGATGTTATCGCCCTTGCTCCTTTAGCTTCACAGATCCTGGCAGACCCCTCCAAATTGCGACATTACGCGATTGGGCTTGGTCAGGTTAGCCCATATGTATTACCAGAATCCGGTGCTAACGTATTGATACCGAATTATGATGCGATTGCTGAACTCATTCATCAATCCGCGTTCACACCATAATAGTTTACAGTTCCTCATTTCAAAGCGGTATTGACATTTTCCCTTTGTATGGGTATGCTTATATTTAATCTATACGCACCAAGCGAGGAAAAATGTCAAACTCACAATCTTCAAACCTTCATATAACCCAACAAACACAATTATTACCGGCCATTCAAGCCTGGGAAATCTATCTTCAAGACCAGGATAAATCCATTTACACTGTCAAAGCATTTGTCAGCGATTTACAGCTCTTAGCCAGCTTTTTCCCCCCCGATAAGACAGTTGGTACAATAACCACCTCCGACTTGAATAATTTTCTTAAGTGGCTTGAAACTGGCCGCCCGGTACCCTGCAGTCCCAAAAGTCTGGCAAGAAGGATAACCTCGATTAAAGCATTCTTCCGCTGGTTGAAGCAATTTGGCAGAATAACTATCGATCCGGCAGAGAAGGTTGTCCAAAAATCCGTCATTAGCCCCCTCCCGGAAGTCTTAACCGAAGCCGAACAAGAACGTGTTTTAGAGGCTGCCAATAAGTTGCGCTCAGCTTCCAAACCGGATGCACGCCCACTGACTTTGTTACTGCTTCTTTTGGAAACCGGATTAAAAAAAGGTGAATGCCTATCGCTCACTTTGAATCACCTGAATTTGGAAACCCCGGCAGACCAATATATATTTGTGCGTTACAATAACCCCAATTACCGCTATAAGGAACGTAAAATCTCGGTTTCTGATGAATGGGTTCAGGTCTATCAGGAATATGTCGAACAATACCAACCGAAAGATCAACTCTTCCCCTGGTCTCCTCGCAGGCTTGAATACATTTTAGAGGATATTGGCAAGGAAGCCGGTTTGGAAAAGCATCTTTCATTCGATATGTGCCGTTGGACCAGCGTTTTACGAGATTTCACCACGACAGAAGATAAAGATTTAATTCGACAAAAGCTGGGAATTTCAAAAATACAATGGCGTGAGATCGGTGCAAAACTTAACCGCTTATCCTCACAAAGTTAACTTTCCTCAGCCATTCATATTCTTTTGATTAAGTTCCAGCCGAATAATCTTCTCTGTTTTGTCTGTAATTCTGAAGGGGTGGGCCAATCGTAGCCCACATACCCACCCGATTTTTCCGTGAAAGTTCAATAATATTGGCCAGTTCGAGCGGGCACCTCGGGGGATTTTTTGGTTGGTAAAATAGTTGCCAATGCTGATGGTATCGCCTTCCATCCCCAGCGGCATCATACGATCACCTTTTTTCCAGGGTCGAATAATCAGAGGGAACCCCCCAACAACTTCAAAATCCAGTTCCGCAATCATTTCAGATTGAGTCTTAAGGGCATCTTTATCGAGAATGGCTGATTGCAAGGTGACGAGAATTTCCCAGTTTTCACCCAAAAGGTAAGTGCCGGTTTGGTTGATTGTAATGGTTACATCGGACATTTGCGGAAAGAAAAATCGTTGCCAATGAAAATTTTTGGCAGAAATAATTATCCGATTATTAAATAATTCCATCAAAAGGTTATCTTCAAGATCAAATTGACCAGCACTATGCTTAGCAATTGCTTCCCGAACCCGCTCGATGCTGGTAAAAGAAATATCGCGAGTATTCGGTTGTAGAAAAAATACCGACCTCCGTAATAAGTGGCGTTGCACAGCTATATTTTCAATTAAGAATTCATTCCGTTGAAAACTAACAACACCCTGATTTCTAATGTCCGCAAGAGTCTGCCATTTTTTTGAAACCACTTCATCCACAAGTTCTAAATCAGTTCTTAATACTTCAGCAGTCTGAAAAAGGCGGGTAGAAATAGTCGGGTATTCGCTGACCAGAAATGGCAGAATACGATGGCGAATTTTATTGCGTGAATAATTCTGATCGGAATTGGTCTCATCCAAACGATATGCCAAAGAATTGGCATAAAGATAATCTTCAATCTGCCTTCGCCAGATCGATAAAATCGGCCGGATGATTTTTATGGACGGGTGGAATTCTTCAATCACAATTCCGTATTTCATGCCCGTCAACCCAGAAAGTCCTGTTCCACGCAACAAATGCATCAGTACAGTCTCAACCTGATCATTGGCATTGTGCGCAACAGCGATGTATTCAGCTTGATGGTCAACAGCAACTGATACAAGGAATCGATAACGCAGAATTCGTGCCGCTTCCTCAATGGTTGTTTTGGTAGACTTTGAAAATTCGCGCACATCCCCCTGTCCTTCTTCAAATGGAACTTGAAGTTCAGCACACAAATTTTTTGTAAAATTAGCATCCAGGCCTGAATTTTCGCGTAACTTGTGGTTGAAATGTGCCACAATCAGTTGAAAAGGCAATTTTTTCAACAAATGCAGTAAGAAAACACTATCGGCACCCCCCGAGACAGCTACAACAATTTTTTCCCCTGGTTGTATATCTCCACAGCGCTTTAAGTTTTCTAGAATCTCGCTTTGCATTTGCGCTGATTATAGCATGCAGGTATGTTAACTCGAAGCCATCTTTTATTACGCACAAATTTGAAATGACTCTATAATAATAATGTTCAAAGTAATTATTATGATTAGATTGAGGTTAAGCCGATGGAAGAAAAAATCCTGATTATTGATGACGATCTGGAAACTCTGCGTTTGGTAGGGCTGATGCTGCAACGGCAGGGGTATCAAATTATTTCCGCCAATAATGGCGCTCTGGGGATCAATCTGGCAAAAAAAGAAAAACCGGATTTGATTGTTCTGGATGTCATGATGCCTGATATTGATGGATTCAATGTTACCAAGCGCTTACGCGCTGATCCTGAACTTAATGACACACCCATTTTAATGTTTACAGCCAAGGGTCAGGTCGATGATAAAGTCGCCGGTTATGAAGCGGGAGTGGATGATTACCTGATCAAACCAGTCCATCCGGTTGAATTGGTTGCCCACATCAAGGCACTGCTGACCCGTAGAAAACGCGTAACTGGTCCATTACCAACGCCAAAAAAATCTCATGTAATAGGAGTTCTTTCAGCCAAAGGCGGGCTGGGCGCATCGACAGTAGCACTTAATCTGGGTATAGCATTGCAGGAGAAGACTAAAATTGACACAATTTGTGCAGAGATCATTCCCAATAATGGCACATGGGGAATTGAGCTCGGTCTGGCTGACAACAATGCGCTCAACCGAATCCTCGAAAAAAGGACTGAAGATATCAATCTTGCCCTTGTAAAGCAACATCTGGTCAGCAGCAACTTTGGTGTCAGTCTCTTACTGTCTTCACCCACATTTTCAGTCATCAACCAATTTGAGAACAAAGATCAAATAAAAAAATTGGTTAATGTTTTAGGCGAGAGCACGCAAATTTTAATCCTGGACCTTGGTATAGGAAACATTGACTTGCTAAGTTCTTTAGCAGAAGTCTGTGATGAAATAATTGTTGTTACAGAAGCGCAGCCAATACCCATAGAAAGAACCAGATTACTTATTAAAGAATTTGACACCAGAGGGATCAGTAAAAACAAACATATTGAAATTCTTGTCAATAATCGTACCAGGGCAGATATTCAACTATCAGTTGCTCAGGTTGAAGATAAGCTCGGTGTAATCCCAACCATTGTCATTCCCCCAACTCCGGAACTGGCGTACCAGGCTGTCACTCGCTCGCTCCCACTTATCCGTGTACAACCTGAAAACTTGATTGCCAAGCAGTATCAACGCTTTGCGGACCACGTAATTGAAAGGATGAAGAAATAAAGCCGGATCCGATTAGGGATAAGATCGATCAAGCTATTGATCTTATTCGAAAATCTCGCAACTGTGTCGTAATTACCGGTGCCGGTATCTCAACGCCTTCCAATATTCCTGACTTCCGTTCAAAAGGTAGCGGGCTTTGGGAACACCATGACCCGATGAAGGTGGCATCACTCACCACGTTTCAAACCGATCCGGCCAGCTTTTATGCATGGCTGCACCCTTTGATGCAATCCATCCTGGCTGCAAAACCGAACAAAGCCCATTTTGCGCTGGCGAAATTGGCTGCAAAGGGAATAATCAAAACAATCATCACCCAAAATATTGATTTCCTGCATCAAAGAGCGGGGACGATAGATCCAATTGAAGTGCATGGGTCACTTGAGCAATTTGAATGCATTCAATGCCATACCAGTATCAATTATCAGGACGATCAGATCAAGCGATATTTACTTAACGGTGCAATCCCGAAATGTCCCGACTGCAAGCGGGTCTTAAAACCTGCGATTACTCTTTTTGAAGAGATGCTGCCAATCAATGCCTGGGAAAAGGCCTATTCTGCATGTACCCAGGCCGATCTGGTCATTGCTGTCGGAACTTCCTTGGAGGTTTATCCGGTTAATTTGCTTCCCGAACTTGCACTTAAACAGTCATCAAATTTAATAATCAATACCCTATCCTCAACTCACCTTGACAAAGCGGCCGCAGTGGTACTGCCCTACGATGTCATTCAGGTCTGGCAGAAAATTCAAGCCGCCTTTGATTAAATAAGGCTTGAATCGATCGTGTAATCAATCAGCTCTTTGATATGAGATTCATTCTTTTTACAGGCTGCCTTTTCGTCCGAATTGTTTTTCCAGCAGTTCCACGGATAAATGCACCATGGTCGGACGGCCATGCGGACAGGTTCGTGGAGACCGACATCTTTCCAAATCTGCAAGTAAAGCTTCTTGTTCCGGGCGAGTCAAAATTTGGCCGGCTTTTACGGCTGCGCGTTTGCAAACTCTGGCAGCAATTATCTCTTCAGTTTTCTGCTGAAGGGGTGTCTCATCATCTTCAAAATCTTCAACAACCACCCACAGTGCTGCTTGCGGTTCAAGCCCCAATAATAATGCAGGGATAGCACGCACCTGAAAGCTATTGGTTCCAAATTCTTGCACAATAAATCCAAGCTTGTTTAGAATTTCAAGCCTTCCGCTCAGTATCTGTGCCTGATTCGGTGGCAATGTAATTACTTCCGGGTTTAATAGTGATTGGGAAGGAATTTTCGATGACATCTGGCTAATTAATTTTTCGAAGAGCACGCGTTCATGGGCAGCATGCTGGTCAACGAGATATAAGCCGTCTGGGCCCTCAGCCACGATATATGTAGCTCCGATCTGACCGATTAACCTCAAAAGTGGAAGGGAATGAAAAACTGTTCCAGTTGTTTGCGTCGATTCATGAGTACCGGCAAATCCCTCCGGCGATGAGAAAAATGACGCTGGATTTTCTCCATTAACCTGATTGGAGGCTGAAGTCCAGCTTGTTTCTTCAGAAGAGTTTTGAGAATCGTATCCGCCCCACAATTTAGAAGACAATTGCGGAACTGGATTGTACGCCAGCAGCGCTCTACGAACAGCACGTTGAACGAGGCTGAAAATCGCATCCGGCTGTTGGAATCGCACTTCTGCTTTGGTTGGATGGACATTCACATCAATCTGATCCGTTGGAATATCAAGGAAAAGTACTGTAATCGGAAAACGCCCAACCATAATCATTGTTTGATAGGCTTTCAGCACAGCGGAGGAAAGCGCTGCATCCTGCACCCAGCGACCATTTGCAAAAAATATGATGTCTTTTCGATTCGATTTTGTTATCGCAATGGGGCTTATGTACCCATTGACAGAATAATCCCCATCCTGCAGGCGCACCTCCAGCATCTTCTTGGCAATTTCCAACCCATACAATTGCACCAGTATTTCGCGGCGATCTCCATTCCCATTCGTCTGAAAAACTGTTTTCCCGTCGAAATCCAATTTAAAGCGAATTTGTGGATACGCAAGACCATAACGCATCATTAAAGCGCTAATTCTTTGTTTTTCGGTTGTTTCTGATTTTAGGAATTTGAGTCTGGCCGGAACGCTATAAAAGAGATTTTTTACAGAGATGCTGCTGCCTACAGGAGCACCGATTTTTTCGAAGGATATTTCTTTGCCGCCTTCAATTGTCAACTTAATTCCCAAAGTCTCATTTTCAGAGCGTGACAATATCACAAATTGAGACACTGATGCAATCGAAGCCAACGCTTCACCTCGGAAACCGAGTGTACGAATCGAAAACAATTGATCAGCGGATGAAAGTTTTGAGGTTGCGTGCCGCGTTACTGCCAATCGAATTTGATCTGACTCGATGCCACTCCCATCGTCACTAACTTCAATCGATTTTCTACCCGCAGCTTCAATCGATACAGCAATAATTTGAGCACCTGCATCAATTGCATTTTCTACCAATTCTTTAACTACCGAAGTTGGCCGTTCAATTACTTCACCGGCTGCAATTTGTGAAGCCACCTCCTCGCGTAAGATAGCTATTGGTTTTTTTCTATTATCCATTGGTCACCGTAAGGCTATTTTACAACAGATACAATAAAAAATTGGATTCGGGTAAAATTACAGAATGAAAATTACAACGATACTCTTCGATCTTGATGACACCCTTTATTCGCCTGATTGCGGTGTATGGGGGCTTATTCGCGAAAAAATAGACCTTTTTATGATTTCACGCCTGGATTATTCTCAGGAAGATGTCACCAAAGCCAGGGAAGGTTTCTTCCGAGACTATGGAACTACTTTACGTGGATTACAAGCCACTCACAAAATAGATACCGACGATTATCTTAATTATGTTCACGACGTCCCAATTGAAGATTTGATTAAACCAAATCGCATGCTAATCGAATTATTACAAAAAATGCCTCAAAAAAAAGCGATTTTTACAAATGCAGATCGTATTCATGCAAGTCGGGTTTTGAAATCTTTACAAATTGATAAATATTTTGATAATGTTGTTGATATTTTGGATACGGACCCATATTGTAAACCAATGAGGGAGGCTTTCCAAATTGCTATGGAAAAATTATCTGTTTCTGATCCTGCGACGGTCCTTTTCTTTGATGATAATGTGCACAATATTACCACCGCACAATCGCTGGGAATGCAAACGGTTTGGGTTAATAGCAATGCCCAAAATACTGAGGATAAAGGGTTGAAAATTAAGAATATAAATGAATTTCATAGCCTCATACCAGAATTTATGGCCGGGTAAGGAAAAATGCAAAATTTTTCTAATACAGCTTGGGTCATTATTGCTTTATTAATAATTTTTATTCTGGCGATAAATATCTGGCTTTTTTCCACTTTTCGAAATAAGACTGACAAAAACTCTACTATTAATTTGCTCAGGAATTCCGCGAAGATCCTCCGGAACCCTTTTATGGAAGAAAATAAAAAGTTAGAGGAATTATCAAAATTGTCACTTGCTCTTAAAGAATCAGCACAAGAGAAACTTCCTTCAGAACATGGAGATTTAAATGAATAACAATCCCTGGAAAATTTTACTATCCGTTCTGCTGTTTCTGATCATTATTGCTGGCACTTTTTCCGGGGGCTATCTCGTTGGTCAGTTATTACCAATTGCCAAAGGGGATACAATCCTGCCTTCATCATTAGTTCAGAACAAAAGTACAGAAACACCTGACACTGGAGGCGCGAACCTGGAAGTGCTTTTCCAACCTTTCTGGGAGGCATGGAATTACGTTGAGCGAGAATATGTAGACCAACCAGTAGACAAAACCAAAATGATGCGCGGGGCGATTTCCGGAATGCTTGCTTCCCTCGGCGACAAACACACTTCCTACATGGATCCGGATACATACTTACAGCAAAGTACGCCATTACAGGGTGAGTACGAAGGTATTGGTGCCTGGGTGGATGTAACCGGTGAATACCTGACCATCATCAGCCCTATGCCAGGATCGCCAGCAGAAGAACAAGGACTAAAACTGGAAGATCAGATTATTGCTATTGATGGCGAGGATGTGACCGGAATTTCAGGTGATCTTGTTCTTCGCCGAGTCCTTGGCCCGGCTGGCTCGGTTGTAAAATTAACAATTTTCCGTCCCGCAACCAATGAAAAACTGGATGTTGAGATCACACGCAAGAAGATTGAGATACCTTCAGTTTCAGGCAAAATGCTCGAAAATGATATTGCTTATATCCAATTAATAAACTTTGGTGAAAAAACGCATGCTGACCTGGTGGTTGAACTGAAAAGTTTATTGGCCCAAAATCCAATCGGCTTGATTCTTGATTTACGCAATAATGGTGGCGGTTATCTAAATGCAGCCATTGAGGTTTCGTCTGAGTTCGTTGATAAAAGTCCAATCATGTACGAAGAGTTTGGTGATGGGCACCAGGTAGAATATAACGTCAAGCTAAAAGGAATTGCAACCAAAATTCCATTGGTGGTCTTAATCAATGGAGGCACTGCTTCTGCATCTGAAATCACTGCCGGAGCAATACAGGATTATGATCGCGGATTACTGGTTGGCACGCAAAGTTACGGCAAGGGTTCGGTCCAAAACTGGATTACATTGCAGAACGATCAGGGTGCAATTCGTGTTACAATTGCTCGCTGGTTAACTCCGAACCAACGCCAAATCAATTCGGTGGGTTTAACCCCTGATTTCATTGTAGAAATTACCGAAGACGATATGACCGCCGGGGTCGATCCACAACTAAATAAGGCAATTGAAATACTGACAAAGTCTAAGTAAAGAAAGTGTTTACCTTTCGTCAGCAAACAATTGATGTTTGACAGTTAATTGCGTGGGCATTATAATTATTCCCCGCTGGAAAAATTTCTTGGGAGAGTCTTAATGGATCAAAATACATCAGCGGATAACAACCGCATCCAAATTTCTGAAATCAAGCAGAAGGAAAAATACACCGGAAAAGTATTGAAAACTACTTTAGCCGGCGCTGCTATAGATATTGGAGCGGAAAAACCGGCTATGCTTCATGTTTCACAGATGGTTTCCTCAACTGGTGAACCGATTCTGAATGTTGAAGAAATACTCAATATTGGACAGGAAATCGAAGTCTGGGTAAAACGAGTTCGTGATCAACGTATTGAAGTGAGCATGATAAAACCGCTGGCCCTCGAATGGCGTGAAATAAAATCTGGCTTGGTGGTTAAAGGTACCGTTATTCGTCTGGAGTCTTTTGGTGCTTTTGTGGAAATTGGCGCTGAACGCCCCGGTTTGATCCATATCAGTGAAATGGCGCATGGCTATATTCGAACGCCTTCTGACATTATGAAAGAAGGTGATGAAATTGAAGCGGAAATCATTGATTTTAATCGCAAAAAGAAACAAATAAAGCTTTCAATGAAGGCTTTGCAGCCGGAACCGGTGAAAGATGAAGTCATCACTCAAAAAGAATTTTCTTCCGAGGATGATATGCTTCAACGTGATCGCCCGGTTAAACGAAAACGAGAAAAGAAAGCCCGCAAAAAGAGTGATTCTGATTTTGAAGGTATTAATTTCGAACTAAAGAAGGACGAAGCTGAGGTAGAACCAACTGCAATGGAAATTGCCATTCGCTCAGCTATGGAAAAAGCAAACGATAAAAAGCAAGAATCAAAAAAGAAAGCCTCAAAGGCTTCTTCGAGCGAGCAAAGTGAAATCCTTTCACGCACACTCGACCAAAAAACAAGCTGATTGCTTCAACAAACTGGCTCCGAGCTTATTTTATTAACCAAGAAATAAGAAATGGCACACAATAATAGATAAACAAGGGCTGTCCCAAGAGTCAGCCTTTTTTATTTAATGAAACAAAATAAGAACGAAAACGTATCATTTCAAAAATTAGGGGCTGAGTGTTTTTAGGTGTTGGCAATCACTCGCCTAAACACATTCCTCAAAACCATTTTATTGAAAAGATATACGAAAAGGATAAAATATTAAAGGATGACACTCCCATAATTGAATCGGTAATATTTTTTACCCTAAGTAAGCATGTGAATTATCTATGGTAAACTAATTTTTTAGATCCTATCGTGAAAATATTATTTAAACATGATTTTGAGAAATTTAAAGAGAATGCTCTTTTTTCACCAGGTCAGAACTTTCCAACTGATAGTTTTCACATCCAAAAATCCAATGCGATTAAGGGGATAATATGAATACAAAATATTTCATTTTTACGGGGGGTGTAGTAAGTTCGGTTGGCAAGGGTGTGACTGCAGCTGCCATTGGACGCCTATTGAAGGAACGCGGCTTTAAAATGGCTGTACAAAAATTGGATCCTTACATCAATGTAGACCCCGGCACGATGAGCCCCTATCAGCACGGCGAAGTTTTTGTTACAGATGATGGTGCGGAAACTGATCTTGATCTCGGTCATTACGAACGGTTTATTGACATTCGTTTGAAAAAAGTATGCAACATGACTACCGGTCAGGTTTATGCTGAGGTCATCAGCAACGAACGTCGCGGAGATTACCTTGGCGGAACCATTCAGGTAATTCCGCACATTACCAACGAAATTAAACGCAGAATTGGATTGGTTGCCAAAACCATGGAAGCTGAAATTGTGCTGATTGAAGTAGGCGGGACCGTTGGTGATATCGAATCGCAGCCTTTTTTGGAAGCGACCCGCCAACTTCGCAGCGAACTGGGACGCGAAAACACCATTTTCATTCATGTGACCTGGCTTCCCTCAATAGGAGCGACTGGTGAACTCAAAACCAAACCCACTCAACATTCGGTTCGCGAATTGCGTTCAATGGGAATCTCACCCGACATTATCATTGCGCGGGCCGATTATCCAATTACAGATGACTTATGTGAAAAGATTTCGCTTTTTTGTGATGTGGATCGCGAAGCGGTCATCCCAATGGTTACCGCTGCAAACCTATACGAAGTTCCATTAATGCTCGAGAAAGCCAAAGTTGGTGAATACCTCTTAAAACGCGCAAATTTGGAAGCTCGCCAAACGCCGGACTGGAGCGAATGGATTACCATGATTGACAAATTGAAGCAGGAGCGTCCAAAATTAAGAATTGCTCTGGTTGGTAAATATGTTGAGTTGCACGACGCATATATGAGTGTGCGGGAAGCTTTAAATCATGCTGCTCTATCTTTGGGTTTGGACCTCGATTTGGTTTGGGTCAATTCTACTGACCTAGAGAAACATAACGATTTTAAAGCGTTGGATAGCTGTGATGGTATAATCGTTCCGGGTGGCTTCGGTTCACGAGGGGTTGAAGGTAAGATCCTTGCTGCTCGTTATGCGCGCGTGAATAAAAAACCTTTTTTTGGATTATGCTTGGGAATGCAGCTAATGGTGGTTGAATTTGGGCGGTACATTTTGAACGATGAATCAACAAACTCAACTGAATTTGATCGCACTACTCCTCATCCGGTGATTGATTTGCTGCCGGATCAAAAAAGCATCACCGATTTGGGAGGCACAATGAGGTTAGGATTATATCCTTGCCAGCTTATTCCCAATACAATTGCCGCAAACGCATACCAACAACCGCTGATAGAAGAAAGACATCGCCACCGTTTCGAATTCAATAACAAATATCGGAAACAGTACGCTGAGCATGGCATGATCTTCAGCGGCCAATCTCCGGACGGCAAACTGGTAGAAATCGTAGAATTGAAAGATCACCCATTTATGTTGGCCACCCAGTTCCACCCTGAGTTTCTTTCACGCCCAAACCGGCCTCATCCCTTGTTTGTCGCCTTTATTAATGCAGCCAGACAGTATTCTAAGAATGAGGCTATCAAATTGGCAGGTACTCAAGAAGACAAATTAACAGAACCTGGTTTCTGAATTTAAGATTGGAGAAAAAATTTATGGACACAACAATTGTATCGATTTATGGGCAAGAGATTTTGGATTCTCGCGGCAACCCCACTGTGGAAGTGGAAGTCGTCCTGGCGGATGGCAGCTGGGGTCGGGCTGGCGTTCCTTCCGGAGCTTCAACCGGGACACACGAAGCATTGGAAATGCGCGATGGTGATAAAGCTCGATTTCAGGGCAAAGGCGTCTTAAAAGCAGTTGAAAATGTAAACACGGAAATAGTAGATGCTTTGTTGGATTGGGATGCCACCGAGCAGCGTGCCATCGATTTGGTACTATTGTCCCTCGATGGAACCGAAAACAAATCAAAACTAGGCGCTAATGCCATCCTGGGTACCTCACTGGCAGTCGCCAAAGCAGCCGCAAATTCTTTGGGTTTACCCTTATACCGCTATATCGGCGGTGTACATGCCCATGTCCTGCCTGTTCCCATGCTGAATATTCTCAATGGTGGCGCTCATACCGCCTGGCAATCGACTGACGCACAGGAATTCATGGTGATGCCATTTGGTGCCCCGTCTTTCAGCGAAGGATTGCGTTGGGGTGCGGAAATTTACCATGCACTTAAAAGTGTCTTAAAATCACGCGGATATGCCACTTTGGTAGGTGATGAGGGTGGCTACGCACCGGCGTTAAAAGCAAATGTTGAAGCGGTTGAAGTTATTCTTGAAGCAATTGAAAAAGCTGGCTACAAAGCCGGCGAACAGGTCGCCATTGCACTTGATCCGGCAGCAACAGAATTGTATGAACCTGAATCCAAACTGTACAATCTGCGTAAAGAAGGTAAGAAACTCACATCCGAACAAATGATCGCTTTCTGGAAAAATTGGGTTGACCAGTATCCGATTGTTTCAATCGAGGATGGTTTGGCCGAAGATGATTGGGATGGCTGGAAAATGTTCGTGGAAGAGCTTGGAGATCGATTGCAAATTGTCGGTGATGACTTGTGTGTAACAAATCCGGAACGCATTCGCCGTGCAATTGAGATGAAGGCAGCCAATAGTGTTTTAATCAAATTAAATCAAATTGGAACGCTCACTGAGACTCTCGAAGCCATTGAAACCACTCAGCGCGCCGGTTGGACTGCAGTTACTTCACACCGCTCAGGTGAAACAGAAGATTCCACCATCGCGGACCTCGCCGTTGCATTGAATACCGGTCAAATAAAAACCGGTGCACCGGCCCGATCTGACCGCGTTGCCAAATACAACCAGTTATTACGAATTGAAGCTGAATTAGGCGAAACTGCCGTTTATGCCGGTTGGGATGCATTAAAAGTACGCAGATAACACTGGTATTTATTTCTGATAAGAGGTCATCCCCGGATGGCCTCTTTTTGATGAACCGATTAACCTGTTTTGTTTTTTTAATTGACACCGATGCCAACTGACGGATAAAGGCCTAAGCGAGATTCGCTTAAACCACCACATTTCTATAATATCAGTCGTTATTTCATGGGCGAAGCAGCAGCGATGGGTAGGTATTTAAAGGATGGAATGGTTTCCCGGTTGCTTCGCCCTTACGAGAGATCTCACGTGAAAGAATCAAAGTACCCCTCGAGAGCTAAAACTTTTTTGTACTTTTATTTCTTAAGTTAGCTATTGCCACACCAGACAGTCGCATCTAAATGTCTTGCGTAGGAGGTTGTGTTAAGCCTGATGTAGCAATTCAATCCGATGCGAAAAAGAAAGCGATGTTGTGCCGATCATAACGTAAAGAAGCGGATGAGTGATTCTTCATGTGGAACGTGACCGCAACCCGCAAGTTTAAGATAAATTGCTGCCGGAATCAAAATTACCGCTCTTCGAATATCTTCAGCCGGAATAATCTTTTCGCCTGCTCCAGCTTTGACCGTCACGGGTAAATTCAACAGTTGAGCCGCTCCTCAATTAAGCTCACAGTTCTGGCTTTCGAAAATTACCGCAAACCTTCATCCCAATTTTTCAAAGATCTACTCACTGCCCGTTCGATAAAATGGACATTTACACCCTTTATTTTAACAAATCAGTTATCTGGGCATTTAATTTTCGAAACGGGCTGAATATTGTTTAAAGAAGGCATTGGAGCAACAATAAAGACACTTACGTCAAAATAACCAGAGCAAATAGACGAAGCACCAAAAATTTAGCCTTCATCGTTGTATGAAGAAGCCATCAAGTCTACGTTCTATTTTTTCAGATATAAATTCACCGTCTGCCAGATTTCATCAAACATCGAAACTGTCAACCGACCGGTTTGCGTGTTTTGCCGGCTGGGATGATAAGAAGAAAGGATCGTAAGCGGTGGATCTGCCAATTGAGTCAGGCCATTGTGTTTAAATTTGGCAATCGATTGCCCCGCATAAATTCTTCCGAAATAACGAATCGCTTCACTATGCGCAATCGAGCCCAGAGTAACAACGATTTGCAAATTCTTCATTAATTCAATTTCTCGCATTGCATAAGGCATGCAATTTTCAATTTCCGTTTTGGTCGGTTTATTATCCGGAGGAGCACAGCGGCATACTGCCGTTATGAACATGTCAGATACTTGCAGCCCATCTCCCATCGAGATAGATTGCGCTTGATTTGCAAAACCTGCCCGGTGAAGGGCGGGAAAAAGGAAATCTCCTGATCCATCACCGGTGAACATTCTTCCGGTGCGATTAGATCCATGCGCTCCAGGAGCCAATCCAAGCACTAATACTCTTCCGTTAATATCTCCAAAACCGGGCACGGGTTTGCCCCAGTATTCCCACGTTCGATAAGCCCGTGTTTTCCGAACTGCGATTGCCTCACGCCATGCAACCAAACGCTCACATTTACGGCAGGATATGATTGTCTCATTTAAGGTATTAATGTTCATTGTTGAAAGATCTTCCATTTTTTTATTTTCCGCATTTATAAAATTAACATTGCATCGCCAAAGGAGTAAAATCGATACTCCTGCTTTATGGCTTCCCGGTAAGCTCGTAAAATCAAATCACGACTGGCGAAAGCACTCACCAACATCAACAACGTTGAACGTGGCAAATGAAAATTGGTAACAATGGCATCCACCACTCTGAACTGGTAACCTGGAAGTATAAACAAACGCGTTGAACCTATGAAAGGACCAACCAGATCGTCTGGTTTGGCAAAAGAAGCAGCCGTTTCGAGCGTACGAACGCTGGTTGTCCCTACAGCAATAATTCGGTGACCCGCCCGGTGAGTCTGATTGATTAAATTAGCACTGGCAGGAGTGATTTCACACCATTCGGAATGAATCCTATGGTCATTGGGATCATCTTCATTTACGGGCGCAAATGTATCCAAACCAACATGCAGGGTAATTTCACAAATTGAAACGCCTTGTGATGATAATTTGTGCAAGATTTCTTTGGTAAAATGCAAACCGGCGGTCGGTGCAGCAGCGGATCCAATTTGCTTGGCATATACCGTCTGGTAGCGGTTAGGGTCCTTCAATGGCTCGTGGATGTAAGGTGGTAATGGCATTTCACCAATGGACTCAAGAAAGAGGTCAACAGATTGATCAAATTGTATTAATCGCTTTGAACCCTCCAGGTTATCCAATATGGAAATGGACGGGCCACCATCAATCTTGAGCGTCATACCTGCAGTGACTCTTTTTCCACCAACCAGGCATTCCCATTTGTCGCCTTCCACCTGTTTAAGTAAAAGCACTTCCACCTTCCCGCCGGTTACTTTGTGTGCCATTATCCGCGCTGGAAGAACCTTGGTTTGATTGATTACCAATAAGTCGCCTGGAGATAAAAAATGCCCAATTTCATTAAAATTTCGATGCTGAAATTCGTGTTTTCCACGATTAATAACCATTAAGCGTGAACTATCTCTTGGTTCAATCGGTATTTGAGCAATTCTTGCTTCAGGCAAATCATAGTCAAAATCTGAAGTTTTCAAAAGTAGCTTTCTAAAACAGTTTCGGCTGATCGTTTCCTTCCGGGAAAGGAATCTTGAGATGTTCATATGCCATGCGGGTTGCAATCCTTCCCTGAGATGTACGATCAAGGAATCCCAATTGCAGAAGATAAGGTTCAACGACATCCATAATTGTTTCGGGTTCTTCGCTGATCGAAGCTGCGATGGTGCTTAGACCAACCGGCCCGCCGCTGTATTTTTCAATCACGGTTTGCAGCACTTTCCGATCAATCATATCCAGCCCAAGGCGGTCAACATCCAAAAGCTCCAAGGCTTCCATGGCGGCATCCCGGGAAATAACTCCATTTAAACGCACCTGCGAAAAATCTCGCACCCGTCGTAACAAACGCAAAGCAACCCGCGGCGTACCTCTTGCCCGTCTGGCAATTTCATTCACGCCACCCGGATCACATTCCACGCCCATCATCCGTGCCGCCCGATCTACAATTTTTTCCATAGAAAGAAGGTCATAGAAATCCAATCGATAAACGGCCCCAAAACGGGCTCGGAGCGGTGCAGTGACCAATGCCAGGCGTGTCGTTGCGCCAATGACAGTGAATCTTGGTAATTTCAACCGGATTGACCTGGCTGACGGACCTTTTCCAATAATGATATCTAATGCAAAGTCTTCCATCCCGGGATATAATATTTCTTCAATCGCACGTCCCAGGCGGTGAATTTCATCAATAAAAAGAATATCTCCAGCTCGCAGGTTTGTTAATATGGCTGCCAAATCGCCGGCTTTTTCGATGGCCGGTCCGGAGGTAATGCGAATGTTTACACCCATTTCATTCGCCAGGACATGCGAGAGCGTTGTTTTTCCCAAACCAGGAGGGCCGTAGAAAAGGACATGATCAAGGGATTCACTCCGCTGGCGAGCAGCTTCGATCAAAATCGAAAGGTTTTCTCTCACTTGGTCCTGACCAATAATCTCATCCAATCTCGTCGGTCGTAGTGCAAGATCTAACCGGTCATCCGGTTTGGCTTCAGGGCTTACCATTCTTTCATCGCTCATGTGTTCGATTATACTCGTAAAAATCAATCGGAGATTTAAATTTTGTTTACTTTTTATGGTAAAAGAAACAAGGTAATAATAATTCTGTTGGCGATTTTGTTGGTAAGCTCCTTGCTAACTTCTTATTTCTTAACCAAATCGAATTGGCATGCCAGTGCGAGCAACCGTATTGGTTTTGGGCTTTCAACAAAAGCGGATCCAAAATTCTGGGCGGAAAAGTTACATGCCAGTTGGTATCTGGATTGGAAAACCTCGGCAATACCCAGCGGTCAAGCTCCGGAATATTGGCAAATGATCCGTCTTTCTGCTTCAGGATACACCCCATCAGCAAATGAAATCAAAGCTCTGACGGTCAATTTCCCTGGGCACGTTTGGATTATTGGAAATGAACCGGACAACATCTGGCAAGATAATATCCCTGCCAAAGAATTTGCGCAATATTACCATGAAATCTATGCGTTGATTAAGAATTTTGATCCGACAGCAAAAATCGCTGTAGGTGCCATCAGCCAGCCCACACAACTTCGGTTAAGCTACCTTAATCAGGTGCTCAATGAATACAAACAGCAGTATCACCAATCGCTTCCGGCCGATTGGTGGACATTGCATGCCTATGTTTTGCGCGAGGAAGTTGATAGTTGGGGTGCTGGAATTCCTCCTGGAATGACTCAAAAACGTGGCGATCTTTACATGATTGAAGATCATTCAAACCTGTCAATATTCAAGGAAAATGTAATCCAATTTCGAAAATGGATGAATAATAATGGCTATCAAAATAAGCCCCTGGCTATCACTGAATTTGGAATTCTTCTGCCAGCCGAATTTGGATCGACACCAAGCCTGGTTTCTGATTACTTGAAAGAAACTTTTTTGTGGCTTGAATCGGCAACTGATTCAGAGATTGGTTATCCAGCCGATAATGATCGGCTCGTTCAAAAATTCGCCTGGTTCAGCCTGGCTGATATAAATTTTCCGGTAGCCGATTTAGCAGAGCTCTCTACAAATTCACTGACAAGCACCGGTGAGACATTCTTCAAGACTGCCTTATCACTTGATGAGGAATAACTTCCAACGTAGCAAGCTCGCCATGCTATAATGATTTCGCTAAAAACTCTTGAATGGGAGATATTTGAATGTCTAATATCCATATTTCTTCTCATCCGCTCATTGCACATAAATTATCGAAATTACGCGATGTGAATACAGAACCCAAGAAGTTTCGTGAACTGGTCAGGGAATTGGCAGGTCTTTTAACGTATGAGGCCACAGCTGATTTGCATCTTAAAGAGATAGAACTGCAAACACCTTTGACTTTGAGTAAAGGCTCCATTTTGACCGAAAAGATTGGATTGGTTCCCATTTTGCGAGCCGGCCTTGGCATGGTTGAAGGCTTTTGGGAATTAATGCCTTCTTCGGAAGTCTGGCACATTGGCATTTACCGCGATGAAAAAACATTGAAACCGGTCGAATATTACAATAAACTGCCTACTGAGCCCACTGTCAGTGTCTGTTTGATTTTGGATCCCATGCTTGCCACGGGCGGCTCGGCAGTTGCGACAGTCGATGTTCTCAAGCGATGGGGGGTAAAGCGAATTAAATTTGTAGGAATTATCGGTGCACCAGAAGGTGTGGCTAATTTACAAGATCATCACCCCGATGTACCGATATATCTGGCAGCTATCGATGATCACCTCAATCTGAATGGATATATTGTCCCTGGGCTCGGTGATGCCGGCGATCGCCAATTCGGAACCGCCTAAATAAGGAGTTAAAAAAATGCTGCCATTTACGGTTCATTAAAAAATTACATTGTTTTTTGAAATCTTCGCCACAGCCTGACCCTATCATAAGCACGCCTTCTTTTCTTCGATCGGACATGGTGACTCACAAATAGCAGTCGCCTTTTCTTAAATCGAAAAAAGGGTTGGAGCAAGCCCTCCCCTACGAGAAATTTGCGTATAGTTCTTCGATGAGATGCGGTGGGGTGAAGTGGTACAAGAATATGTTTTAGAATCCTCAATTCTGCATACAACCAGCCCGAATATGATTGTGCATGGCCCGCAATGGCACGACCGGCTTATAGATTATCTTCACAAGTATTTTCGATTCATGACTTTGAATTTAAATGCCCGTCGACGATATCCAATAAACACTCTGCAATTGCAGAAATCGTGCATTGAAATGCATAAATAATTAATTTCCTGCGGGCACAGATCTTTTGGCAACAATAATCTTGCCACTAATAACCATAAAAATTCGATCACACTCGCACTAACTGAGTACCCGTTAAACGTGAGATAATTTTCCTCGCAAACCATGTCGGCAATAAGATTGTGAGATGAATAATAGTTGAGCCTGCCAACACTAGCGCGATCAACCTGAGCCATTCTTCCAATATTGGTGTAAATCTTAAGAATATCAAATCATCCAACCCTACCAGAAGCAGTCCAATGAAAATAACAATTACACCAATTAAAATGGGTATCCACGATTGCCGATCAGATGGCGATGGCACCATAGTGGAACTGATACTGAAAGCTAAATAAAGCCATATCCAGTAATCTGCTTGACCCATACTGATAAAGAGGGAATCACCAATTTTGGCAGCATCACCAGCAAAAAGTGCCTCAACGACTGGTCGCAAGGCAAGCTGACTGGAACCAATCCAGGCAATGACCATTATTCCAAATACAAATGGCGCTAAACCAATCAAGGAATCTCGTAGTGGGTCACATTTCTGGGTTTGAACAAAACCAAGCCGTAACTGACCGTTCTTACTCGTTTCAGGAACAAGCGAGAATTTTATCACTCTCACCCGCAGGAAGATTGCAGTCAACCAGTGACTCACTTCGTGGAGAAAAACGCCCGGAAGGAGAATAAACGAAAATATCGCGATAACAATCTTTGGTTTGCGAAAAATGATCAATAAGAATGTCTGAATTTCGCGATGCAATATCCTTTGAATCCCGATAAAGAAGATGAAAGTGACTATAAAAAAAAGAAAGCCTTTCAGTTCTTAAGCTCCGCTATGCCGCAGCACGAACAATCTCAATAAATTCCGGTTTTAATGCCGCTCCACCGACCAATGCCCCATCAATATCAGGTTGGACGAAATATTCCTTTGCGTTGCTGCCCTTTACCGACCCGCCATACAATACCCGCATATCACGCACAGCTTCTTCCCCGTACATCTCGATTATTGGTTTGCGGATAGTATATTTGATAATCTCATTTGCCTTTTGGGCATCACACGCCAAACCAGTCCCAATTGCCCATACCGGCTCATAAGCAATTACGACGTCCTTTAATAAACTTAAATCAATATCATTAAAGGCTATGCGCATTTGACGAGTAATCACCTCTTCAGTTTGACTTTTTTCATTTTCTTCCAGGGTTTCTCCGACACAAACAATAACATGCAAGCCCGCATTCAAGGCAGCCTGCATGCGTTTATTAACTGTTTCATCTGTTTCACAAAAATATGTGCGTCTTTCAGAATGCCCAATAATTACGTATTGACCAAATTCTAAAATCATAGCTGCCGATATCTCACCGGTGAAAGCCCCTTGATTTTCCCAATGAACATTTTGAGCCCCCAGTCCAATTGGGCTGGCTTTTAATCGATTCGCAACTGGACAAAGCGCTGTGAAAGGGACGCAAAATACAATTTCAACCGAGGTTAGATCGGCTAACTTTGGTTGTAACTCATCTACCAGCGCAATTGCTTCACTTGCAGTTTTATGCATTTTCCAATTACCGGCAACAAAAGGTTTTCTCATAAGGTTTTTCCTTCCAAAAAATAAGTGATAGCCACAATCATAAACCAAAATGAAAAATTATTGTTAGCATTGGGCTGGATTGTTGGATGAAATTTGACGGTTGAAGCGACTCGTATTATCATTAAGATGATGGGCTGGTCGGATGATCGCGGTACCTTTGGTGTCGAGGAAAGTCCGCACTTCAACGAGCGAGATGCCGGGTAATTCCCGGAGCGGGAACGCCTTCAAGGAAGACCTGCTGGAATGGGCCACAGAAAATAACTGCCTGAAAAGGTGATGGTGAAATGGTGGTGTAAGAGACCACCGGCGATCACAGTAATGTGACGGCCAGGCAACCCCCATCTGAAGCAAGGCCAAGCAGAGGCAAAACTCTTCGGAGTGGGAGATTGCTCATCTCCTCAAGCTTCGGGTAGGCTGCAAGAATTTGTTGGTAACAACAAATCCAGATAGATGATCATCCATTTACCTTCGGGTAGAAGACAGAATGCGGCTTATAGATCAGTTCATCAACTGCAATTATTAATTCATTTCCGATGCAAAAACTGTTCGAATGAAATCCTTTGATTTGACCATGCGACGGCTCAATCAGTGGCAACTCTCGGCATCTCTAATGATAATTGCCTGGGAATCCTTCGACCGTTTAATAATAAGTAGGCACCAGAAGAATTTACAGACACGCCTAAATTTTTAAGGTCATCTTCATTCCGAATGAGGTGATGGCGGCGATACGAAATTATTTTACGAGCCTTGATAGACCCAATTCCGGGAACTCTTATTAACCGTTCATAGCTGGCCTTATTGATTTCCAAGGGATTGTGAGCAAGGTTTTTTTTGGCCCAGGTCGATTTTGGGTCATTTTCTAACGATAAATTACCATTTAAATCAAACTCAAAATCCTCCAGAGAAAATTGATAATCTCGTAATAAAAAAGAGGACTGGTAAAGCCGATGTTCCCGGATTGGATTTTCCGCAGGCAGATCGGAAAAAGGAGTTCCAGTAACAGGAGAAAAAGCCATATAATAGATCCTGGCCAGGTGAAATTCTTTGAATAAGTATTGTGAGGTTCGAATCAACTCAGCATCGCTTTCATGCGCGGGTCCCACCACAAACTGAGTTGTGAGGGATGGCCAACGATTGCGCCAGTTTAGATTTGTGACATTTTCAGAACGGATTTCCTGAACCCATTTCAACCGGGTATACAGCTCTTCAAAAAAAGACTTCTTTGGAGCAAGCTTTTCCAATCTGTGCGGGTTGGGTGCTTCAAGGTTGATGGACACCCGATCAGCCTGAAGCATCAACTGTCGAATCTGATCTTTCTCTGCCCCAGGCATAATTTTCAAATGCATATAACCTTGAAAATTTTTCTTTTTACGCAAGATTTCAGCGGTATCAATTATTCGATCCTGAGAATACACCCCACCAACCAAAATTCCTGAACTCAGGAAAAGTCCTTTGGCAATATCTTTGTTTACCAGATTCAGAAAGGTATCAGCTAATTCATCCGCGGAAAATGTCACACGTTCGGTGTCACGCCCAGAACGAAATGCACAATAAAGACAGTTCTTCTCACAGATTGAGGTTACCATTGCTTTTAACAAAGGGATCGATCCTCCACCGGGTAAGCCGGCAAACGTAATCTGAGGTTCAAGGTTTTTTTTCAAAGACGAATGGCAAGGAGGGGCTGATCCCGGATGGCTCATCGGGTCAACCACATCCATGTTTTCTGCCAATAAAGTTAGTTTCTCTATAACGTTCATCTGCCCCAATCGTACAATCACTCAAAACGAAACTTATGTTGGTCAGGTCGGAATGTTTAATTTTTCTCTTAAGCAGAATTTTGAACAAAAATTTCAGCCAATACTCGTTAAGAGGTGCTCAAACCCGATCACCAATTTTATAAACAATCATATCAATATCGTAATTATAGTACATAAGTTCTAGTTATTCAAGTACGAATCTTGTTACAAACCCTATTTTAGGGTAAGATGATGGAGACCCATTGAATAAGGAGATTACTTGCATGACTGGGTTATTGAACCGTAAATTATTCTTCCTGACGACTTTTATCATACTTATTTTAGTATCAATACACCCTGTAATTGCCCAGTCTATTGGGGAAACAGGTTTAACTTTTGTTGCTTTTTCAAAGAACACTTTCTATGGAATGAATCTTGGTACAACGAATGGCGAACTTCGTTTTCGCATAAAAGAAAAAAATAAGAATCGTGTGTTATTCATTGATCTTTACACAAAAGATGAATTTTCCACGATTGCTGCGATGAATGATCATAGTGTTTTTATCACCTATCAGAACCACTTTAATTCCACCAATCCCGTTTATTTATCCCCGGCTGATTTTGAATCCAAATTTGGCAACCTTCTATTTGATAACAAAAGAATTCCGGATCCGCAGAATTTCTCGATAGACAACAACCCTCTCATTATTGCTTATACGAACCAACTTTTTGCCAGTGAATTCGGCAAAGCCTTTATTGTTGAATCCCTAGAAACTTCACCTATAATTTTCGAAAAGCAACAGAATTGGCAAATTTTAACGTCTTTGCCATCAGCTTTTACAGATGTTGAAAGCGGCAATGGTTTTTTTCATCCATTCCAACAGAAAAATCGTGTGGAATCTGAAATTCGCAAATACATTTCTGATTTTTCTTTGCTGGATGGATTCCGAGTACTTCAAGCAGCCCATCCGCTGGAATCCCAAACAGCCTCAGTAGTCTTTGAACCCAGTAAAAATCAAATTTATATCGTATTAGACAAAGAATTTGAGAAAATCTGGATGATTAATTTGGATGGCGCAACGATTGAAACCTTTTCCGGTTTTGATAAATACCATAAAGGCAATATTCCTGAAATTGGAATAACATCCAGTGATTTACAAATACTAAATTTTAGCAATGAAAGCCTGATGGATGGTGTAATTCTTTGGGGCGTGATTATCGCTATTATCATATTTTTGGTAACCGGTGTTAATTATCGGCATATTACAGGCTAAAAACAAAAAGCATTTTTTATATTTCAGCAACGATTGTTTTTGTTTTTTCACGGGTTACCTCAGCAACAGCTGAGCTAATATGCGCACCAAACAAAATTAAAAAGCTTGTCAAATAGACCCACAATAATAATGCGATGATTCTACCAAGTGAGCCATAGATCAGCTCGTATCGAACCCATTGACTGCTGAGATACCAATTCATCGCCAGTGCAATCAATTCGCTGACGACAAGAGTGAAGACTGCACCAGCCAAGGCTTCCATTGGTTTCACAGTCGCTTTTGGCAGCCATTGAAACATGATCCAATACATTAAGAGGCGGAACATGAGCGGGGCTAAAAGTACCAGAATTTCCCAGAGATTGGTGCTCAAAATAGGAATTTTAAAAAAAACAATCAACTTATCGACAAAATCAATTTTAATCAATGCATTTAGAAACCATAGAATAACCACCAAAATGGCCAGGCCGAAAAGAATTGCAAATCCCATAACCCGGCGCTCAATAAAGCTGTGGCCATTGGAATTTGGCCATGCCCGGTCAATATTTAATGAAATGGTATTGAACATATTTGAAGCAGACCACATCAGGCCTATCAGGGCCAAAAACCCGACTGCTCCTCGCTTTGAAAGGACATTTTCAATGTTGGTGAGGATTAACTCGGGGCTGATTGGAAAAATATCAACAATATAGCTTAAGATTTGGTCCTGAACGAACTGAGATTTCAGGGCGAAGCTCGCAAATGAAACCAAAACCAAAATTAGTGGGAAAATTGAAAAAAGTGTGTAATAGGCCATAGAAGCAGCGGCTTCGGGAGCACGTGCTTTTGCAAAATTAGTGCCAGCAATCCTGAGAATATCCAGAGAACCATGCAAACGTGAATTAATCGACGCATACACTGGACGTACCGTATTCAGTAGTTGCTTAACATTTATGTATTTTTGTAAAGGCATATCTACAATTTTACAAGAAGATCAAATTCCATCCGCCCTAAATCTGGTTTCAAAAAAAGTTAAGGTAATCCCAGAATATTAATTGGCCAAATAGTTTGAAACACCCAGTGCTTGAGAAATCTCTTTTTCCCTTTGTTTTCCATAAAACCAATTATATAAGACCGATTTAAGCCATCCAATTACCGATTTCTGCCCAGGCATATTCCAGATGAGCAGCCAGATTTTTCCCAAGTTTCTTGTTAATGCGAACATGGACATATTCCATCAAAGGTAAACCACCCATTTCATGTAATCGTTTACCGATCTCTCGAGTACGGATATGGCGACATTGAGAATTAAATGGTCGACCGGGTCGCTCTGATAAAAAATCATCCGCCTCACCAATCTGAATTAATTCGGTTGTAAACCTCTCGACTTCCTGGCGCATATGGGATGGGAATGGTTTTATTCCAAAAATATCTTCTATAAATCCCATTTTTTACTCCTTATTCCATTCCATAATGATATTATTAATATTGTATCATGTTCATTTCAAGGAGAATTTATGCACTACGTGTTTCTTTCACCACACCTTGATGATGTTGCGTTATCATGCGGCGCCATCGTGCATTCATTACGAAGCCAGAAGAATATTGTCGAAGTTTGGACAATTTTTGCAGGTGATCCTCCTCAAGATCGACCCTTTCCCTTTGCTCTCAGCCTTCATAAACGCTGGCAGCTGCTTTCCAATCCAATTGGCGCACGGCGAATTGAAGATGCTGAGGCAATGCGGATCTTGGATGTCAGGTTTCGACATTTCACTTTGCCCGATAGCATCTATCGGGTTTCAGAAAACAACTCGCCTTTAATAAACAAGGAGGAAGATCTTTTCCAGGAGATTATGGGGAATCAGTACCAAATTGTTGATCAAGTCGCTCAATTAATTGAAACGAATTTACCAGGTTCAGCCAAATTGATCATCCCTTTGTCCATTGGAGACCATATCGACCATCGCATCACTCGAGCTGCTGCCAGCAAACTGGCATTTGTAGAAAAGTGGTTTTTTCCTGACTTCCCTTACGTGGTTAAGAATGATCAGGATTTTTCGGATTATCTTCCTAAAAATGTTACCGAACTCAGCTTTTGTTTAACAGAAAAAGATATAAATACCTGGAAAAAATCTATCGTTGCCTATCACTCGCAAATTAGCACATTTTGGGTTAACGAAGAGACTATGATAGAAAATGTGGATGCTTATGTACTCAATGGCGGGGGGAAAACACTTTGGAAAAATGATTCTTAAGTAGTTTTTTTCTTATATGCTATACTTTTAAAATGATTGAATCCCCAGATGAATTAGAGAAATGGGCTCGATTCTTGCACGAGAAAAGATTGGCAGGAATTTTTAAATTTCTCCACGAAGCAGGGGCTCCCCTTAACATAATTTTTGCACAATTTTTATATCTTTCAGCGCCCTTCCTTCCAGGAAAAAACTTATCGAGTTTGGCTTCAGTTTTGGAAAACAAGAGGGATTCTGAAAATTTCTTAATATCTCTGGAAAACTTGGAAGAAAATGGATAATTTTCAATTTAATCTTGCATTTTTCATAATAATTTTTCTAATTTTGGCTTTGATTATTTTCTTCTTATTTGATCGCAAAAAGTTCTTACGAATCAGACCGCTCCAAGCACTTGTTCAATTTAAGAAGGTATTTGGATTTTCAATTGAACAGGGCAAACGTATGCATATTTCACTGGGCTGGTCGAAAATCGAAGGTGCCACCGGTGCCGCCTCCTTGGTTGCCTTGGATTCCATGGCTACATACGCCCAACAAAGTTTGTTGGGTGACAGACCTCCGATAATTACCAATGGAAGCGGTGACCTGACCTTGCTGAGCCAGGATATCATCAAAAAGTATTATCGTGAAAATAATGCAATTGAACGGTATAACGATAGTCGCGTCTTTTTAAGCGGAATAAGTCCTTATAGTTATGTCGCAGGCAGTATGCCGATTTTGAATCAAGATGTTGCCACCCAATCCATTATCGGTCACTATGGACCAGAAGCAGGATTGTTGGTTGAAGCCGGTCTTCGGAAAGATGTTTTCACATTGGCAGCTACCGATTCTCTGGCTGGCCAGGCAACCATGTTCGCATTGGCAGATGAAGTCCTGATTGGTGAAGAGCTATTTGCGATCTCTCCAATAATTGATGAGAAAGCTGTGAACAATGCCTCACTCCACACTCAAGATTTGTTGCGCTATTTGGCTATTTTCGGTCTTATTTTGAGCGCTTTACTAAAATTGGTCGGCATTATATGAAATCCATTCCAGTGACAATTTTAGCAATATTTTCCGGATTGATTGTGTTAGCCGGCTTTTTCTTTCCGAATTCGTTTGCAGCCATTATTCGAACTTATGCTCTTGAAATGGCAATCATTCTGGCAGCATTCGCCAGCCTAATTGCGATTACTAACCTGATCATCGTACATTGGAACAAGATTTTTTCTGAACCTGATCAAAGCATTTATAGTGCGGTATTTTTAGTAGGATTTTTATGCATATTCTTCGCTGGAATTATTTTTTCACCAGCAAATTCATTCTTTTCCAGATTATCATCATCGGTAATATTTACCGTTGAATCCAGCCTCCTGGCACTTCTTGGGCTCAGTCTCGCGATTGCTTGTTTTAAATTATTCCAAAAAAGAAAAGGGGTCTTGGGGATTATTTTTGGTATCAGTACGATCGTTTTTCTATTAACTCTTGGAGGTTTCTTTTCAACCAACATCCAATTTTCATTTCTCAAGCCAATTTTGGCTGTTTTAAATTCATTGCCGCTGGCTGGCGCTAGAGGAATACTTTTAGGTATTTCGATTGGCGCAATTGTTACAGGTTTACGCGTTTTGATTGGTGCTGATCGCCCCTACAGTGGCTAAAAAAAATGAAGAACATGAAAATTTGCCCCTTATGTAAAAAAGAGAATTTGGAAGATGCGGTCATTTGTATTAACTGTGGCTTTGATCTCAATCCAACATCATCTGCTGAAGAAACAGTCAAACCGGATTGGCTGGAAAGTTTTCGTGTTGACCCTCAAAATAGTCAAGCTGATCCGTACTCGCCCGAAACAGATAACAACCCAACTGATTCAACTCCTCAAGATTCACCTGACTGGCTGACAAGAATCCGTGAACGGAAGCAAGTGGATCAGGATTTCGAATCAATTCAAAACGACCATATTTTACAAAATACTGACAAATTCAACTCCAAGGGCACAAATGAACTGATCAATTCTTTGCGACAAGATCCATTAGATCCGAACGCAGATGCGGAAGATCTCATCAACCGCCTGCGAAGTGATGATGAAGAAAATTATTCAATTGATTTAAGTGCCGATGAAGATGATCGATCCAGTTTTATTTCCGAAAAATCTACGGATCTGCCTATCAATGATGAGTGGGTGGCTCGCTTCTCACAAATTGAAAATCCATCCACAGACGAACCAGAAGAAAAAACACCTAAAGATCGGAGTGTAATTCCCGAGTGGATCAAACAACATCGCACCAGTAACGCATCTGAGAGAATTGAAGATGCAGTTGAAAACCCGGTTTCCAATTGGATTGAAAAATATGGCAATAACGATGAATCTTTTCTGGAAAAAGCATCCGATGACCAGCTTCCGGATTGGATTCAACCTTCTGAAGATAGCGGGTATGAAAATTCTGAAGAAAATGTAGCGGAGAGCGTTCCTTCCTGGCTGGATGACCAGGATACAAGCGAATCGCTGGAATTTACCGCAGAGGAAGAACAATCACAGCCAAATTGGGTTAATGAAATAAATCAACAAGCCAGTACTGAAGATGAATTACTTGCGGATGATTTACTTCCAGATTGGATAACGGAAGATATTCAAGATGACGAAATTGATCTATTAAGAACTTCCAATACGCACTCTTCCTCCACTAAGGAAGATGAAATAAAACCACAAGCAGGTTCACGCTCAATGAAATGGGACGCACAAAACCTGGGCGGTGAAAAAGGAACTGGAAAAAAGGAAAGCGGCAGAATGGATGAACCTGCCCCTCCCCCCTTTCAACTTGATCAGGTCCCGAATTGGCTGGAAAATAACGAAGATCTTCTCAATACCAGCTTTTTTGAAGAAAAGGAAACCAAAGAAGCGTTTGTTCCTGATTCCTCTAATCAAATTGAACCCGGTGAACTGCCAGCCTGGTTGAAAGCAATGCGGCCCTTGGAAGCTATCGTCCCAACTGTAATAGCAAATCTGGAGAAAAAACATATTGAGCGTTCCGGTCCGTTGGCGGGATTGAAAGGGGTTTTATCTTCACAGGATTCCAGTCAGATCTACTCACCGCCGCCAATGTATACCAGCACATTAAATATTACTGATAAAGAAAAATATCAGGCTGCCATTCTTGACCAATTATTTAAAGATGAAACGGATTTTCAAACAAAAAGCGCGCCAAAAACATCTTTTGCAGCCTTTATCGTTCGCTTGGTTATTTCTTTAATCATCCTAGGGTCACTGACTTATTCCTATTTGATACCACCGGCTTACATAGAACGGCCGATCGTGTTTCCAGCTGAGACAGTTCGATTCGCATCCATCGTCAATGGGTTAATCCTGAACGCAGATACCACACCTCTCATATTAGTTGTGATAGAAAGTGAAGGGGCTTCCCAATCAGAATTACAAATATTGACAAAAAGTGTGTTCGAACGATTTATGCTCAAGAATAGCGGTATTGCTATCGTTTCTTCCACCCCAAATGGAACTCTTTTGGGAGACAATTTGATCCAAAACGCCTCTGTTTCGAATCCTTCTTACAATCTTGACCAGCGCGTAACCAATCTGGGATACCTGCCTGGAGGAACCACAGGTATTCAGGGCTTTTTATTGAATGATTCCATTTCTTTACCCAGTCTTTCCGGCGACAACAGTGTTTCAACCTCGATTAACGGAGCGAACGGCCCCTTCTCCCGTTTTGATGCTGTCTTGCTGGTAACTGACAACGCCGAGAGTTCTAAATTGTGGGTTGAGCAAATCTCCCTGCTTCAACCCCAGACAGTAATGCTGGTTGCAGCTGCCGCTCAATCCGTTCCCATGCTAATGCCTTATGTTGAATCGAATCAGATCGATGGGATGGAGGCCGGTTTATATGGGGCCGCATCATATGCTCAACTTATACAATCAGACAACTCCACTCTATGGTCGTTTTGGAATTTGCAAAGAATTGGTGCGTATATTTTTATTTTACTCATTTTTGCTGGCGGTATTTGGTACCTGATGCAGCTCTTATTTAAATCACGATCATCGAAATCCGGGTAAGAATATGAATCAACCGCAATTAATCTGGTCTATTATTAGCTTCATTTTGACTCTGATGATTATGAGCTATTTTATTAAAGACAATCCGCTTTTTAAAGTGGCTGCTTATCTTTTCGTCGGAGTAACAACCGGATATATTGCTGTCATTTTGATATACCAGGTTTTATTACCAAAACTCATTAATCCCTTTTTCTCTGGAGATCAACAACAATTAATTTTTGGAAGTACTGCATTTATTTTGTGCCTGCTTTTATTAACAAAGTTCTCGACTCGTTTTAATCGCTGGGGTTCCATTCCGATGGCTATAGTGGTCGGAGTTGGTGCTGCAACCATCATTAGCGGAGCGATCTTTGGTACTTTCTTTCCTCAAATTGGTTCAACCAGTAATTATTTCCAGTTGACTAATAATAACCAGGGTAATTTATTATTGGGTTTATACGTGTTGGTAGGATCCATTCTTACTTTGCTTTATTTCCAATTTACGATCATTCCAGGCCTTAAATTCAGCAACAATGATTCAAAATTGTATCTTGTATTACGCTTCACCGGAAAAGTGTTTATCGGAATTACCTTAGGATCAATATTTGCCAGTGTAATCCTATCCGCATTAATGGCAATGATTGGTCGTATTGATTTCCTCATCTCATTTATAAAGAGTTTTTAGAACAGGCAGCATCCTCACATGAAAGAAAACCTGGAAACCTCAACCGTTCTGGCAATCAAGATCGATCGAATGGTCACAAAAATATTCTTTTTTGACATTGTGGATGAAAAGTATCATTTAATTGCCTCGAGTGAAGCAAGAACCACAAGCGAACCACCTTTTAATGATGTTCGTGAAGGGGTCTCTCATGCTATTGATCGTATTCAACAAATTACAGGACGCCATTTTTATGATGACGAAGGCAGCCTGATCACACCCATGCAATCCGATGGGTCAGGTGTTGACCATCTGGTCATCACGTTCGGGTTTTTCTCAAAAATCAGTATCGTTTCAGTTGGACTTCTAGAATCAATTTCACTGGAAAGCCTTAATAAACTGTTAGCAACCACACAATTAGCCCACCTCGATCAAATCGGTATGAACGATTCCAGAAAGCTGGAAGAAATAATTGCCTTATTCACCAATAAATTACCAGATATGGTCGTAATTGCAGGCGGTGTCAACGAAGGTGCAGCCAGATCGATCATGCGTCAAGTAGATATGCTCCTTTTTTGCATTAAATTAGTCCCCAGAGATAAAAGGCCATATCTTATTTTTTCAGGGAATTCTGATTTCGAACCACAAATTCGCGAATCGGTCGGCGACATTACAAATTTCCAATTGACACAAAATCTTCGCCCTTCAATAAATCATGAAAATTTGATGCCGGCATATAACATGATTTCTCAGGTTCAGGCAGAGATTTTAGGACATAAAATTGGCGGATTTTCACAGCTTTCCATGCATTGTGTTTTATCACCCCTCCCATTCAGTCACACAACCCAGATCATGACAAGGTTTTTAAGTCTACTTTCAAAAAATAAAGAAAAAAATGTCCTTTATATTGATTTTGGGAAAGAAGTAATCAGTCTATCGGCTGGGAATGAAGGAAACAGCACTTTTCTTGCTGAAGACTATTCCCTCAACTACAAGTTAAACACCTTGTTGCCCAATCTGAATATTGGGGAGGTTATCAAAAAATCTCACCTGCCAGTTACTGAAGAAGAGGTAAAGAATTTCTTATGGGATCTCTCGATTCATCCCAATACAATCCCTACTACAGAAAATCATCTGGCTATTGAAAAAGCAGTAACAGAAATACTGATACAAAATTTATATCGCAAAATGTTAACAAAGTGGCCGGATTTTCCCCTCACTATTCAACAGGTTATCGTAAGCGGAGAAATTTTCCAAAACCATTTTGGGTATGGAGAAAGTTTGCAAACAATCCTTGATAGCTTTATGCCGGATGGGATCGTCACGCTTTACCTTGATCAACACGGGATTTTACCTGTATTAGGAGCAATCGCAGCCATTAACCGATATTTGCCGATCCATATTATGGATAGTTCAGTTATTGCGCTGCTGGCCAAAGTGATACCAATCAAGAGTAATGCAAAACCAGGCTCAGAAATCGCAGTTGTGATAACTGAATTTGAAGATGGAAACCGAATTGAAACAAAAATTGAACAAGGAATGATCTATCGTCTGCATGTACCTGCTGGTCAGATGGTAAACCTTTATATCGAGCCGAAAACAAAGATTGACATCGACCCGGCTACAAAAAATTTCAACAAGGGCTTTCCGCTACAGGGTGGTTTGTGCGGGGTAGTCATCGATGCACGTGGCAGACCATTAATGCTGCCCAAAGATTTTCAAAAAAGAAAAGAAATTCAAAAAATTTGGGGATTACAACTATCCGATTAATTTGGTATATATATTGCAACAAAGAGAGATGAAATGTTACCGGATGTTTATCACACAATTGCATTGACAAAAATTCGCAGAATTCGCAAATTTAATGGCGAAAGTAATTTGGCTGTCAAAGTTGGTCAAAAAGTGAATGCAACCGAGAAAATTGCCGATATCTTTCCGGAAACAAAATATCAAACGATAAATGTAAAGAAATTATTGAACTTTAACAACTCACAGGATGCCAGACGTGCAATTGAAATAGAAAGCGGTTCAAAAATCAAAGCTGGAGAAATTATTGCTCAAACAAGCGGAATTTTTGCCAAAACCATAAAAGCCCAACAAGATTCAGAAGTTTTATTAATTAACGGCAGCATGGTTTTGTTAAAGCAATTGCAATCCCCCAGATCTTTAATTGCTGGATTTGAAAGTTATGTCTCTGAAATAATGCCAGATTATGGTGTCATCTTGGAAACAAACGGTGTACTCGTTCAATGTGCTTGGGGTAATCAAAAATCAGATTCAGGATTATTGATCCATTTAGAGCAAGAAGCGGACATCGAAATTACAGCGAAAATGATTGATGTTTCTCACCGAGGTATGGTGATAATGGGAAACCATTGTCAACATTCAAGTGTTTTCAAAGCAGCCAAAGATTTTAATGTACGCGGTTTGATTTTTTCCTCAATGAACCCTGATTTGATAGCACCTGCACTTGATATGGAAATTCCAATCGTTGTTGTGGACTCATTCACCCCTGTTTCAATGAATATGCGTGCATATGATCTGCTTAAATCGAATGCTAAACGGGAAGTTTCACTTTCTGCAATTTATGATCCCAATCATAATGAGAAAGCAGAAATAATCATTCCTTTACCTGCCGAGGCAATGCCTCCACAAGAATCCTATCAGTTTTCGGAAGGTTTGATCGTGCGGGTGAATGAAGGTCTATTTCAAGGGAAAGCAGGAATTATCAAACGGATTGTAAATAATTCGGTTACACTTTTTAACGGTGTTAGAGCGATTTGTGCAATAATACAGTTTAGTGATGATGAACAGGCGTCAATTCCGCTTGCCAATCTGGATGCCCTGGAGTAAAGTAAATCGATAGTTTTTAAGGAGAACGAAGATGGACTTAAACGATTTTGACGATAACGACCTTTCTGAGAATCCCCCACAAGCGGGTGGGCCTGGTAACCCTCAACAAGGTTCTTCTAGCAGCAAACCTTTTGTGATCGGTATAGCTGTGCTTGGAGGGATTGTTGTAATTGCCATGTTGCTCATGATTGCATATGTTCTCCTAAGCCGACCCAAGACCGCAACCGATCTTGAAAATCAGGCTGAGCAAATCCGTCAGCAGAATACGGCCATTGCCATGTTTGCCAGCCAAACTGCCGAATACAATGCTGCCATGGCAACTGAACTGGCTGCTCCAACAGAAACCGCAGTTCCACCTACTTCAACGGCTGTGCTTGCGGTGGCAACAGCCACAGCCACCCAGGAAGCAGGAGCTACATCTGTCGCAGTCAGCGGAGATCCTGCTGCTCGGACTGCAACCGTCGCAGCCTTCCAGACTCAAGCAGCAGCAGTGACTGCAGGAACCAGCCTTCCAGGCGTCACCTCGGTAATACAGGTGACCTCAACAGCTCTACCTTCCACAGGCTTTGCCGAAGATATTGGTCTTCCGGTGCTTTTTGGCGCGGCAATAGTGCTTGTCCTCATTATCGTTTTAGCCCGCAAATTAAGATTCTCGGACACGCAATAATTTTTTTCCAACATTCAAAACCAACATAATAAATCAAGGATTCAAACAAAATTGAGTTGTCGCAACTCAATTTTGTATTAATAATAGTTTCACTTGAAATGAATTAATTCTTTATCTGATTTAATATGTAGCAATTGAGGATTAAAAGGAAAGATTCACCACACTGAGCGAGTGACTTAGTTCGTTGTCTCACCATTTTTGAATGGAATTAATGCTATCGAGTTTGCCCAAATTCTCTCAAGCAACCTTCTCCGTTAAGTGCCCATTTGTCTCAATAAGAGTCTAATAAGATACAATGTTTAACAACCAATTAAATCAATTTGACTACAGATTAACCGAATCAGCAATTTCTTCACCAAATTTAAGCATTGCCTTAACCATGTCCACTGAACGACCTTCTGCATAGACTCTTAATACCGGCTCGGTTCCTGATGGTCTAATGAGCAACCAGGAATCATCCGCAAATAAGTATTTAACGCCATCCATAGTGGATGTATCTAAAATTCTTTCCCCGCAAATTTGGGCTGGAGCTTGCTCAATCAGCCTTTTTACCATTCTACTTTTGGCTATTGGCAAACTCAGTCGGATATCTTTGCGCTCATATTCAGCAGGACCAACTTCGGCAAGCAAATTTGAGACCAATTCGTAGAGAGTAGTGCCTGAATCGGCAATAATTTCCAACAGCAACAAGCCCATGATAATGCCATCACCTTCAGGAATATGGCCTTTGAATGAAATACCGCCGGATTCTTCACCGCCAATCAGAACGTCTTCTTTTAACATATAGTCGGCAATGTGATTGAATCCAACCGGGGTTTCATAGATTGGCAAACCATATTTTAAGGCAAGTCGGTTAATCATTCTGGATGTTGAGACTGTTTTCACCACCGCACCGCTCAAACCTCGTCGCTCGACCAGATATTTAAGCGCGAGGGCCATGATTTTATGCGGATCAACAAAATTTCCGCGTTCATCCATCGCGCCAATCCGATCCGCATCGCCATCGGTAGCCAGTCCGAAACTGCCCATACCTGTGCTGATTGCTCCTGCCAATGCTCCCAGATAACGTTGAATTGGTTCCGGGTGTACACCACCGAAGCCAGGGTTCATTTCTCCGCGAATTTCTGAGACTTCACTGCCGCAACCTTGCAGTATCGATCGAATCACCCCTCTCCCAGAACCATACATCGAATCGACAACCAAACGTTGTGGATTGTCTGCAATTTTGTCAAAATCAATCAATGCACGAATATGATTGTGATAGTCGGGGATGGGATTAAATCTCTGAATGAGCTTCAATGATTTGGCTTGATTAAAATCCATCAAATTCGGGCCACGTGCCTGCGCTTCGTTGTCGTTTAAGAAAAGTTCCACTTTCTTGCATTGTTCCAGTAAGGCCGATCCGGCAAAAGCAGCTTTAAGTTTAATGCCATTGTAGCGCGGTGCGTTATGGGAAGCAGTGATCATAACGCCTCCAATCGCACCAAAATGGCGGACTGCATAAGAAATAACCGGTGTTGGCGCGTCGGCCTGAGCAAGATAAACCGTAAACCCATTGGCAGCCAATACGCGTGCTACATCAACCGCGTATCGATCCGATAAGAATCTGGTATCAAAACCAACCACCATAGTTTTGGGGTCCGAATGAAAATCTTTTGAAAAGCCATTCAACCATGAAGGTGAAGCAACTGCATCTGCTATTGCTTGTGTAAGCTGGCGTAAATTACTAAAGGTAAATGTATCCGACATGACCGCACGCCATCCATCAGTTCCAAAATGAATCGTCATTAATAAATTCCTCCGTCCAATAAATTAATTGTTACCAATCTGCTGCCGGGGTTGAAGATACCAATAAAGAACGGACAATCCAACCTTCCATTTCATTCTGCAAACGAATATGTACCCAGGTGTTTCCATCCAATACTTCAACTTCAGGTAACACCTGGACTAAAGTGCCATTTAAAATTGAGGTCAATATTTTGCCTTTATAACCCGCTTCAGAGCGAACATTTGCTCCATTTGATTCAGGTGCCCGGATCTCAGCCCAAATTGGAGTTGGTAAGGGTGTTAATGTAATGGTGGGTGATTTTGTTGGAGCGAGGGTAACCAACGATATAATCTTACCATCATCTTCGAATTCCTGCGTGCTTATCAGGGTTGGTAGTGGATTTTCAGTAGGCGACGGCAGAATTGTCGGAACCATACTTGGTGTACCTTTTACAACAACCAGTGACTTCACTTCCTCTGGGATTGACAAATTTGTTGGGTTAAATATCGGTGCGGTTAAATACATTCCAGCTGATAATATCGCAATTGAAGCAAATGGAATGATGAGCTTTTTTCCTCTCGGTTTGACTCCAAAAATAAACAAGATTAAGATTCCACTAATAACAGTAAAACCAAAATTAAAGAAAAAGGTTGTTAGAGCAGAAAGAATGAATTTCGATTCTCCTGTTGAGAACAAATAGCCCAGGGTAACCAGCGGCAAGTAAAAAATATATGTCAGACCTACATTGGCCACACTGATGCTTTGCATTGGGTTTCGTATAATAATTCCGACCGCGAAGAACATGGCTACAACTGTCAGAGCAATATTGCCCCAGGAATAACCAATAAAAAAAGCCCAGGAATGGTCTGGTAATTTATCAAACTGCGAGGCGATAAAACCAGCAAATAGCCCTGCTAACAATACTATGATTGAAGAAAGAATGAAAGCGAGCAATGCCTTCTTAAAAAGCGATAAAGATGCCCTACCAAGACTGAATGTGGTCGCAAACACTGGCACAATCGTTGGTGCAATCAATAATGCCAATAAGTAAACAGCAATTTCTCCTGACAACAAACCGCCGACAAAGAAAAGAGCCATCAGGCAGATCATCAAAAGGTATTCGAAAGAAAACGAAAATCGTTCATTCAATTTCTCTAGAAAACGCTCTTGTTTTTCTAAATCGAAACGATCCCAGGAGACAGGGCGTATACCTGAGCGTGTAGTATCACCTTTGTTAATTGGAGTAGGATCATCAATGAAAGGCGTCATGGGCAAAGAAAGGCTATTATTAAGTTTGGATTACCGCTCAAATTATCTCTAAAAAATTTCAATAAGTCAAAATTTTTATTTAATAATTCTTTTCTTTTGCCCGCAGACAAATCAGTGCCTGTGAAAATAGAGATTGTATTCGCAAGTACCCTGATTAAGTCCAAAATTCTCCAACTGGTACCCACCTGCATAAGAGCATGCATGCAAAAAAAGTTTTCACAATTATGTCTAATAGATTTTCTCTTAAGATAATTGCGCTTTGTCATTTCAAGAACTTTAATTGACCCAACCTGCGCGTATTTGGCAGATTCGAGAACAAGTGAAAATTTGAAAACGGGTTCAATTTTCATAAAATATTTGCACACATCTTCTAAATTTGAAATATCCTGGGTAATTCCCCGATTTAGTACACACATCAATTTCATGGACTTAAGGTTAATTCGAGCAGAGATGTTCATTTCAGACATAGAGCTATTATAATATAGACCATCTTATGAAAACTTTAGAAAGCGGGACAAAAAAATTAATCGCAAAATATTGATATTCACGATAATTTTATTGATGCTGGTTTCGGCAGGTTGTAACTCTGCACCACCCTTGACCTCAACGGCATCTTCGGCTGAAACTGTCGGTCCGGGATTAACCCAGACGATAGAAATTGCAGCTTCGGATACTCCTGCAGCATTACGCAACAATATTGTGATCGTATCTGAAAATCTGTCTGGAACATCAGAGCTGGCTGTAATACAGAACCAATTGCAATCGTATTCCAATGATCATGACTTATCGCTGCAATTAATTGACTCCATTCATTCAATTGATTTTAAGAATACAACTCTGGTATATCTCAAACAACCCGGAGAGGATTGGATCAATCTGGCACAACAGAACCCGACGGTCAAATTCATTTTAGAGTCTGAACAAAGATTTAATCTGCCTGAGAATGCATACCAAATCTTAACCCCGAGAGATGATCTGGTTTTTGTGGCGGGTTATCTATCGGCTCTAATTTCCGAAGATTGGCGGACAGCTGCCCTGGTCACAGATGAGTCCATTTCCGGAGATTCGATTTCAAACCTTTTTTCAAATGGCGTTCGTTATTTGTGCGGTTTGTGTGCACCTGTTTTCGGACCAATAGTTTATTTCCCGGCAATAGCAACCGCGCCGGCCCTGGCCGATACCGCTGCACTTACACAAGCTTATGGTGAAATTGCCAATGTCAGACCGAACGTTATTTTTATTTCACCAGAATTTGTTTCGGTTGATTTTGTCACTGCTCTTAAACAAAACGGGATTACGGTCATCAGTCAACAAACTGAGGATTCCGGTAAAAACGAATTACTGGACATACGCATTGGATACGATTTGAATCCTGCCTTAAATACATTACTTTCAACCAACTTTGAAAGTGATACTCATGTTTTTAAAGCGACTTTTAGCGTTGAGAGCCGGGTTCAAAAATTAACGGCTGGAAAGCAGGATAACCTAAATTTGTTATTGTTGAATTTGCAAAAAGGGTTCGTTTCTTCACATACTGTCACGCAATGAGTTTTCTTTAATGATTAGTTGTTTTCAGTTATGTGTAACCGCTAAACTTAATCAGGTCCACTTTTTCCTCTTTGGAAATTCTTGGTTGTCAAAAATCGATTTTGCGGACCTTTCAATGATACAATTTTGAGATAATTTTTACTGATTACAAATTTCACCTTAAGGAAACTGAAATGAGTGCAAAAAGAGGAAGAGTATTTTCAGGGGCTCGGCCAACCGGCCGGCAGCACTTGGGAAATTATCTCGGAGCCATAAAAAATTACATCGCCCTGCAAGATGATTATGATTGTGTCTATTGTGTGGTGGATATCCATGCTTTAACCACCCTGGAGACTACTCACAATCTTAAAGAAAACACGCTTGATATGGTGCTTGACTGGTTGGCAGCCGGAATGGACCCCAAAAAATCAATTATATTTATACAATCGCATGTCCCTGAAGTGACCGAATTGCACACGTATCTTTCAATGGTTACTCCGTTGGGCAAGCTGACAGACCTACCTACTTTTAAGGACAAAGTCCGCGAAAACCCAAATAATATCAACTATGGCTTGGTGGGTTACCCGGTGTTAATGGCGGCGGATATTTTGCTCTACAAAGCTGATACCGTTCCAGTTGGTGTTGATCAGGCACCCCATATTGAATTCACTCGAGAAATTGTTCGCAGTTTTAATTATCACTACAGCACCAATGTTTTGATCGAACCAAAGATGAAAGTGACCGAATTCCCAAAAATTATCGGCATTGATGGTCAACTAAAAATGAGCAAAAGTTTGGATAATCACATTGAAATGGCCGGCACAGCGGAGGAAACTACCAAAAGAGTGATGCTGATGGTCACCGATCCAGCCCGTCAACGACGCTCCGATCCTGGCAACCCGGACATTTGTAATGTTTTTGCGATGCATAAGATTTTTTCAAGTCCGCAAGAAGTGAGCATGGTCAATGTTGAATGCCGGCGTGCTGGGATTGGCTGCGTGGATTGCAAGAAACTATTAGCTCACAACCTTAATAAGAACCTGGAACCTTTCCGACAGCGGAGAGCTGCATTGGCTCAAAATGAAGGAGCAATCTGGGACATTCTTCACGATGGCAGCAAACGCGCCAAAGTTATTGCAGAAAAAACGATGACTGAAGTTCGTGATTCGATTGGCCTTCCTTAAGGATAGGGCGAATTTATGGTTTTCTACTCGACAAGGTGTGGTCTGGCATGCGGGCAGTGATCCAACGCGTCGCAAAGGCGTCGGTCAGCGTTAAGGGGCAAATTGTAGCTGGAGAAATTCAACAAGGATTGTTAATCCTGCTAGGAATTGGCAATGAAGATAATGAACTTAAATGTAACTATCTAGCCAAAAAAATCGCGAATCTACGGATTTTTTCTGATGCTGAAGAAAAAATGAATTTGTCAATTCTTGATGTCGCTGGAAAAGCAATTGTTGTCTCACAGTTCACGCTTTATGCAGATACGAACAAAGGTAACCGGCCATCATTCATTAAGGCCCGTGTACCTGAAGAGGCGAAAGAATTGGTTGAATATTTTGTTGACCAATTAAAATCATATGGCATTGACACGCAGCAAGGTGTTTTCGGAGCAGATATGCAGGTAGCCCTGGTAAACGACGGCCCAGTCACAATCTGGATGGATATCTAACTCTCTCAGTTAATGATTGATTTTAAATATCCTTTGTTTGAAAATACTTCTCGCAAAATATCTTGTGAGCCGCCTGCCAGGCGGAAACTCTCCTCTGAGGCAATCACTTCTTCAAGCTTGACTTCTCTTTTCAACTCATCTTTCTTGCGGCGAACGAATAAAGCGTGTTGAGTTGCATGCGATTGAGCCGCCTTAAGTTTGCGCTCAAATACAGAGCTTACATCCAGAACCCAATCTGCCTTGTCCTCCTTGTTAGCGAGGTGGGGCTTTTGCGACGCAGAATAATAAGCTTGAGAAGTGTACCAAATCAAATTGAGAGAATTTAACCGAAAAAATTCTTTGACTGTGGAATAAACTGTCAAATGGGCAGGGTGGCCATATTCACCATTTGAGCCATGTGAAATTAAGATTTCAATATTTCGTTGATGAATTGTTTGTGATAGGGAGGCTAAAACAGGACTAATTTCGGGGACAAATGAAAATAATTCGTTTTGCGGACCAACTACTGGATCGATATAATTTAAAAAAGTTAATGATTTTCCACCCAAGGCATTAACCGCAGCACTTGTTTCCTTTTCACGAACTTTCCCCAATTCTGGCCGTGTACAAAGCGGCGGGTCACCACATTCGCCACCTTCGCCACGGGTAGCAATCAGATAATGTACATTGTGTCCAAGTTCAGACATCAACGCCAGGGTACCACCTGCCAGAATTGTTTCATCATCCGGATGTGCGAAGAAAGCGAGAATCTCCATAATATTTCTTTTCTCCTCGTGTGTTCTTATTGTTAGAGCGATTTTATCGCAGGTTCTATTTTTATTACCAAGCTCATGCAAAATCTAATTTGTGATCTTTTATATCGAGTATAATTTCAGCCGTGCTTTCTCATTCAATTAAAGAAGGAGTCTAAGTGAATATCGCCAGTTTTTTTCGCCTTTTTGCCACTGTTTTTTGGGTTGGGACCTTTGGTTTTTTGGCTTTCTCGCTGCTGCGTGCCGGTCAAAATCGCCCCATTAAACGCAGTGGCATGATCATCATAACAGCCTTTTTTGTCTCACTAATTTTCAGTTTATTGTCCATGGGCATGGTTTTTATCGAGCCACAAGAACGAGGAGTGGTGCTATCCGCATTTGCACCAAAAGGGTACCGGGAACAGGTTATACAACCCGGCCTGCAATGGGTAATTCCAGGCCTGGAAAACGTGAAACTTTATCCGATTTCGAAACAATCCTACACTATGTCAATCGCACCTTCCGAAGGACAAATTGTCGGAGATGATTCAATTATAGCCAGAACATCAGATGGTCAGGAGATTTTTGTCGATGCATCAGTCATCTATAGTATTAATCCGGCAGATGTAATCTCAGTACATATTGAATGGCAGGACCGCTATGATGCCGGCCTGGTGCGCCCTCTAGCACGGGCAGTTATTCGTGATGCAGTCAGCCAATTTGGCGTAGAAGAAGTTTATAGCAGTAAGCGTGATGAACTTACTACTATGATTAGTAAAAATTTAACTGATCAACTCGCTAGAAACGGTTTATTGATGGACGTTTTTTTGTTGAGGAACATTACTTTTTCAAATGAGTATGCTGCTTCGATTGAACAGAAACAGATTGCCGAACAAAAAGCCCAACAAGCGAAATTAACCGTTGAGCAGAAGAAACAGGAAGCTGAACAAGTTCGCCAAGAAGCGCAAGGGTTGGCTGATGCAGCGGTCATTCGGTCAAAAGGGGAGGCAGAAGCACGCCTGATCTCAGCCGAAGCCGAAGCAAAATCTTTGGTATTAATAGCTGAATCCGTCAAAGGTCGGCCGGATTTACTAACCTACCAATACATTACCAAGCTGTCACCTGGCATACAGACAATGCTGCTGCCAAATACTTCACCTTTCTTGTTCCCATTACCGGATATGTATGCTCAATCCGAGACACCAGCCCCTGAATTAAGCATTCCTCCGGTTGAGGTCACACCATAAATCCGTGTTTGGATTTACGCAAACTATCAATTTTGTTTAATCTAATCAAGATTCTATATAATTAGGCCCATGAATAATAAAACAGTTTCCGGAAAAGAAATTCGATTGACCACTCTTTCAAATTGTGCCGGTTGAGCGAGTAAATTAAGTGCTGAGACACTGTCGCAGGTTCTGCGACCACTCGCAAGTATATTTTCTGCAAAGGATTACCCGAATCTACTGGCAGGTTTTGATCCGCCGGATGATGCAGCCGTCTGGAAAATCAATGAGCATCAATCATTGGTCATCTCGGCCGATTTCTTCACACCGGTGGTTGATGACGCTTATGACTATGGGGCTATTGCAGCAGCAAATTCATTATCAGATATCTACGCCATGGGAGCAAAGCCATTCCTGGCTTTAAACATCGCAGCCTTCCCAACCCAACTCTCTGCCGAAGTGTTGAGTGAAATTATTCGCGGCGGGGCAGAAATGGCGCAAGCAGCCGGGGTGATTGTTGCAGGTGGTCATACTATCCAGGATAATGAATTAAAATTTGGATTAATTGTGCTTGGCATGGCTGAAACGAATTCAATTCTTATGAAATCAGGGGTGCATGCAGGAGATCTCTTACTTCTTACCAAACCAATTGGAGTTGGAGTAACCACCACTGCAATCAAACAGCAAAAGGCAAAGCGTAAGGACATCGCAGAAGCAGTTGGCTGGATGAAGAAACTCAACAATCAATCAGCCGAAATTGCTGTCTCAGTTGGATTGAAGTCTGCCACGGATGTAACCGGATTTTCACTGCTTGGCCATGCTCTTGAGATGGCAGAATCATCCAATGTGAAATTGATTATTGAATCCCAAAAAGTCCCCCTTCTGACCAATGCTTTGCTATATGGCCAACAAGGCTTTTTTGCAGGGGGTGCTTCCGACAACAAAATGTATTATTCGAAATATGTAAATTTTACAGATAGTATAACTGAAGTGATGGAAATGCTTCTTTTTGACCCCCAAACCTCAGGCGGATTGTTAATTGCCTGTCCACCCGCCAAGTTAGAACAATTTCAATCTTTGGCCAAAAAATTTGACCAACCATTCTGGATCATAGGTAAAGCTGTAAACGGCAGCGGAATTCAAGTACTTTAGGAAAATTATGGAATTTGAATTTACCTCACGCAGATCACCGGTTTACGGAATGAATGGAATGGTCGCCAGCTCCCAACCCCTTGCGACAGCTGCTGGGCTTAAGATCCTCCAATCTGGAGGAAACGCAGCTTCTGCGGCAATCGCTGTTGCGGCCGCCTTAAATGTGACCGAACCGACTTCAACCGGTCTGGGAGGAGACGCCTTCGCCCTCTTTTATTCAGCTGATCAGAAACGAGTTTTTGCATTGAATGGATCGGGGCGCGCACCAGGTAACCTTAGTTTGAAAAAACTTCAATCTGAAGGTATTACACGCCTGCCTTTTTATCATCCCTATACAATTACTGTTCCTGGTGCATGCGCTGCCTGGTTTGATCTGAATTCACGCTTTGGCAACATGAGCTTTTCAGAGGTACTCCAACCTGCCATAGATCTTGCTCAAAGCGGTTTTCCGGTAGCAGCCATTACTGCTTACTTTTGGCAATTGGCAGCACAGGGGCAGCTTAAAAACGCTTTGAATGGCGGTGAAATGCTAATCGATGGAGATGCGCCCAAAGCCGGTCAAATATTCCACAATAAAGGTCTAGCCAGAACTTTGCGTTTGATTGCCGATCATGGCAAAGATGTTTTTTATCAGGGTGAAATTGCTGATGCAATTGTGTCTGCCGTTAATCAAGCTGGCGGCTGTTTCTCGAAATCGGATCTGGCCGAGCACATTTCAACCTGGGAAGAACCAATTTCAATAGATTTTGAAAACAAGAGAATTTGGGAATGTCCACCGAACGGTCAGGGATTGGCTGCTTTATTGGCACTCAATATACTTAAAAACTTTGATTTGGAATGCTTGCATCCTTTGTCAACACAACGTTTGCACTATGAAATCGAAGCAATGCGGTTGGCATTTGCAGATGCATTTTTTCATATTGCTGATTCAAGTACAAATCCGGCACCACTGGCCTTTTTACTTTCCGACCAGTATGCTCACGAGCGCGCAGCTCAGATTCGAACAAAAAAACGAATTGAGAACGTCGAACATGGCCTACCTCCGGCGACTTCCGATACCGTTTATTTTTGTGTCGTTGATCAATTCGGGAATGCCTGTTCTTTTATTAACAGCAACTATATGGGTTTTGGTACCGGCATTGTCCCTTCGGGTTTTGGTTTTAGCCTGCAAAACCGGGGACACAATTTTTCACTTGAAGAAAATCATCCCAACTGCCTAGCCCCCCGAAAGCGGCCATATCACACCATTATCCCAGCGATGGTTACAGATGCCTTCAACGGAGAATTGATCGGACCGTTTGGTGTCATGGGCGGTTTTATGCAACCGCAAGGACATATGCAAGTAGCAATCTCCTTGTTCATTGACCGACTCGACCCTCAGCAAGCTCTGGATCTTCCAAGATTCTGTATTCAGCCTGAACAAACAAATAATTTCATAGCAATAGAAAAAGGAATACCTGAGCGAACTTATAAAGAACTCGCTGAAATGGGTCACCCTCTTCAACTGATTGAGGGGATGCAGCGCGCCGTCTTCGGGAGAGGTCAAATTATCCTACGTGATCAGGATTCCCATGTCCTTGCCGGAGGAAGTGACCCACGAGCTGATGGTTGTGTTATGACGTTATAATAGTGCCATGAATTTAATTTCAGACCAGCTCCAGGGTATCCTGGATACACTACCAGGCAAACCCGGCTGTTACATAATGAAAAACAGCTCGGGTAATATTATCTATGTGGGCAAAGCAATCAGCTTGCGATCGCGGGTACGATCTTATTTCCATGAAAGTGCTGACCTCCATCCACGCACGCGCCAGATGGTGGCAGCCATTTCAGATATTGAATGGATTGTGGTCGATTCTGAATTAGAAGCCTTGATCCTGGAAATGAATTTGATTAAAAAGCATCGTCCTTTTTACAATATTCGCTTAAAGGATGATAAACGCTACCCATATATCAAAGTCCATTGGCAAGACCCATTCCCCAAGGTGACTGTCACACGCCGCATGGAAGATGATGGTTCCCGCTATTTCGGCCCATATACTTCTGTCTGGGCTGTTCATCAAACCCTGGATGTTCTTCGCAAGATATTTCCTTACCTTACCTGCGACCGGGTTATCACAGGGCAGGATAAACGTGCCTGCCTCTACTATGATATTAAACTGTGCTGTGCCCCATGCATCGGAATGATAAATCAACATGACTATCGCCAAATGATCAATGATCTTTGCAGATTTCTGGAGGGCAAAACAACCCCTATTCTGAATCGCCTCAGCAATGAGATGGAAGAGGCTGCAGAAGAGCTAAAATTTGAAAAAGCTGCCACAATCCGTGATCAAATTCGGGCAATCGATCATGTTGTTGAAAAGCAAAAGGTGATCTCCAGCGACCAAACTGATTCAGATGTGATTGCCATGGCCCGCTCAGATGGTGAGGCGTGTGTTCAGATTTTCTTCATTCGCTCAGGCAAATTGATTGGGCGTGAGTATTTCATTCTCGAAGGTACAGAGGAAGCCAAAGATACTGAAATAATTGAAGAATTTTTGAAGCAATTTTACTCTGATGCATCCAATGTTCCCAGTCAGGTACTTCTCCCAAACGAAATTGAGGAAGCCGCCATCATTCGTCAATGGTTGAAAACCCGTAGAGGTGGCAAGAAGGTTGATATCCGTGTACCACATCGCGGCAACGCACACCAAATTTTAGGTTTGGCAAAAGATAATGCTATTGAAACTTTAAAAGCCTTGAGGTCACAGTGGGAAGCAGATACGAATAAACAAACAGAAGCATTGGCTGATCTTCAACGAGCATTTTCCCTGGATGAAGCTCCAAATCGAATTGAATGCTATGATATTTCAAATATTCAAGGAACATCTTCAATTGGAAGTATGGTAGTTTTTACCCAGGGAGTACCAAACAAAAAACTCTATCGAAAATTTAATATTAAATCGGTATCCGGACCGGATGATTTTGCCAGCATGGAAGAAGTTCTAACACGTCGTTTTAGACGCTGGCAAAGCGCTCAAGAGAATCTGGAAGTAGGTGCCAAAAAAGACGAAGCATTCGCTATTTTGCCTGATATACTCCTCGTCGATGGCGGTAAAGGTCAATTGAGCCGGGCTGTAAAAGTTATTGATGCATTCGGACTGAACGGTAAATTTCAAATTGCCGGCCTGGCCAAACAGGAAGAAGAGCTTTTCTTTCCCAACAATCCAATATCCGTTAAATTGGAAAAACATTCTCAGGGATTATACTTAATCCAACGCATTCGCGATGAGGCGCATCGGTTTGCAATAACTGCTCATCGAAATAAAAGAACCAAAGTTGGCATTGCCTCCCAACTGGATAAAATCCCTGGAATCGGTCCCACTCGCCGGAAAATCCTTCTGACACAATTTGGATCGATAGAGGGGATTCTCCATGCCAGCGATGAAGAATTGCTGGCAGTCAAAGGAATAACAGCCCAGGTCGTTGAAAATATGCGCAATTTCCTGGAATAGAACCACCAGAATTTAGCGGGAATTGAGTAATAATTGATGGGATGTTTAATGCCCAATCAAAATTCCTGCTTTACGCCTTTAAATTCTCATGATATAATCCGACGTCGCTTAGAAATCAAAGCGATCATAAAAAATAAATACCATTGGTAAGGAAATTAAAAATGGATAAGATCTTAAAAACACTGGAAGCTCCCATCAACCCAAATGTCCCTGAATTACGTGCTGGTGATGTCGTCAACGTGCATGTAAAAATCAGCGAGGGTACCCGTGAGCGAATTCAAGTTTTCAAAGGTACCGTGCTCTACAAGCACAGTAACGGCGGTAGCTCTACTTTCACTGTGCGTCGAGTAGCAGCCAATGGGATTGGTGTTGAGCGAACTTTTCTTACTCGTTCACCCCGCATTGATAAAGTCGAAATTGAACGCCATAGTAAAGTATCACGTTCCAGGCTATATTATTTGCGCAATCGCACTGGTAAGAGTGCCAGACTAAAACAGAAATTTAACTGATCATTCAAGCAATTATGATAAGATTAAAGGTGCAGGCACTCGTGACTGCGCCTTTTTCTGTATGAATTTATACACAGGTGATTACATGAAACCAACCATTGCCATCACATCTGGACGAATTCTTAGTAATTCACAAATCTTGCGCGTTTGCCTCATTGATAAATACGTTCAGGCAATTCGTGAGGCCGATGGAATTCCCGTTATCTTGCCGCCTACGATTGATCAATATGACATAGCTTCAATTCATCAAAAATTCAATGGGATCATACTAACCGGGGGAGGTGATATTTCAATCGAAAAATATCACGGTTCGCCGCATGCAAAAATAAGTGACGTGGAAAATGATCGTGATAACCTCGAAATTGCTTTAGTAAAACTTGCCTTTGAAAACAGAAAACCTCTTTTTGGAATTTGCCGTGGCCATCAGGTGATTAATGTGGCTTTAGGGGGGGATTTGTACACCCATATTCCCACCCAATTCAACCAGCCATTAAAACACGATCATTTCCCGAATGTTGCCCGTGATTACGCTGCCCATTCCATTAAAATCGAGAAATCTTCGCGTCTGGTTGATATCCTCTATGGAAACGAATTGATGGTCAACTCTTTACACCATCAGGCGATAAAAAGTCTTGCCAGCCCCCTGGTTGCCAGTGCCTTCGCTCCAGATGGCATGATTGAAGCAGTTGAAATTCCAGATTATCCATTCTTTTTCGGTGTCCAGTGGCATCCTGAATGGTTAACAAATATGCCTGCCATGCAAAACCTTTTCTCCGCGTTTGTAAATGCTGCCAGGGACAGCTGATATTGTGAGTTTACATCTCAATCGATTTAATTCAATTGGCGTTTTTGATTCTGGAATCGGCGGATTATCGGTTTTAAAAGAAATTCGTAAGATCATGCCAGATCAGCATTTGATCTATTTTGGTGATCAAATTCATGTGCCTTATGGACGGCGTTCAATCGAGCAGGTACGTCAATTTTCTTTTGGGATCACAAATTTCCTTCTCGAACAAGGCGCAAAATTAATCGTGATTGCCTGTAATGCTGCTTCTGCAGCTTCATTAATTTTTTTACGCGAGCAATTTCCCCAAATTCCATTTGTTGGTATGGAACCAGCCTTAAAACCGGCAGCCGAAAAGACACACTCCGGGGCTGTTGCCGTGCTGGCTACACAGACCACATTTCAAGGTCAATTGTATGCATCGGTGATGGAACGCTTCGCCCGTGATGTCACTGTTTTCCAGGATCCCTGCCCTGGCTTGGTGGAAGAAATTGAGCAAGGGCACTTCAACGGCAATAAAACCAGAGCTATTCTTGAGAAAGCACTTATCCCGCTCTTAACCAAAAATATTGATACCGTAGTTCTGGGTTGCACCCACTACCCACATGTCATTCCTTTAATCAAGGAAATCGTTGGAGAAAATGTCAACGTGATCGATCCGGCGCCGGCCGTGGCTATACAAACCCGCAAAATTTATTTGCAAATGAATTTTCAAGATACATCTCAAAATAAAATAGCTGAAACCTGGATCACATCCAGTTCACCAAAAGAGCCTCGGGGTGCAATTGTACGTCAACTCTTTCCTTATCGTTTTCAAATCTGTCATGCCAAATGGAATGATCAAGAAGACAAATTGAACCTTACACATGAAAAAAACGTTTCTTTTCAATGAAACGGGGTTGAGGAGTGTTTTTAGGTGGGCGATCGCCCGCCTAAAAACACTCTGCCCCTAATTTTTGAAAAGATCCAAAAAAAGGGTAAAATGGATGTTTGATATACTTTAATTGGGAGCAGGAACAATAATGGAATTAACTCTAAATCCTTGTACGAATATCACCAGTGATGCTATTGGCAAACCCGGCCAACGGGTTTTCTACATTCAAGGAACCACGATAGACCAGCAAGTAACGTTAATCATTGAAAAAATTCAGGTGCAAACCCTTTCAGCTTCCATCCTGCAATTTTTAGTAGATCTTGAAAAAAACTTCCCTGATTTGGAAATTCCATCCGGTCATTATAGTGAGGAAACCATGCGAATAGTTCCACCGGTAGATCCATTATTTCGTGTTGGAGAAATTAGCCTCGCTTATAACCACGAAAGCGACCAGGCTTGCGTTATTGTAAAAGAAATCACAATGGACCCGCAAGAAGCTGTTGAGGACGATGATCGTATAACAACGGTCAATTTCTGGTGCTCACGTGAACAAATAAAATCCATGGCGAATTGGGGTTTGGAACTTGTCCAAAAAGGACGACCGATCTGCCCACTCTGTCATGAACCAATCAGTCCAGATGGTCATTTCTGTCCCAAGAAAAATGGCCACAACCGACATTAACCCCCACTTAGTCTTAAGCCGCAAAGAGATTATTCAAACACTGCAAACCGGCGAAATTGAGATTCTAGGGCAACCATTAGCTGGTTCAAATTCTACCTTATTTGTATCCTGTAAATTGGGTGATATTGAATTAAATGCCATTTACAAACCCGAGCGCGGAGAAATGCCACTTTGGGATTTTCCGTTACACACATTAATCAGGCGCGAAGTTGCTGCTTATACAATTTCTCTCTTGATCGGTTGGGATTTCGTTCCTCCAACGGTTCTTCGAACACAAAACTCACCTTTCGGGCTTGGCTCACTGCAATTATTTATCCCTCATAATCCGGCAATCAACTACTTTAATTTACCGGTTCGTAATACGATTTTGCTTCAAAAAATTGCATTGTTTGACATAATCATCAATAACGCGGATCGGAAAGGTGGCCACCTCCTGTGGGGAGAAAATGGTAAGATTTGGCTTATCGATCATGGGGTTTGTTTTCACAGTGAATACAAATTGCGAACAGTCATTTGGGATTTTGCCAACCATGCTATTCAGGAACCATTAATAAACGATCTTAAAAAATTGATTTTCGAACTAAAAAGTAAGCGATTATCTCTCGCCAGAAAAATTTATAGTCTTTTATCTTCCGTTGAAATTGATATGATCATTCAAAGAGCAGAAACCTTAACCAAGACAAAGATTTTTCCAGCACCGGATCAGGATCGCCGACCCTATCCATGGCCACTTATTTAAGAAAAAGGAGTTAAAAATGAAACAGATTTCTCTAGCAATGTTAGGTTTTGGAAATGTTGGCAAAGCCTTTGTACGCTTGCTGCAATCAAAGCAAGCAACTTTGCGAGATGATTTTCAACTTGAAGTTTTGGTTACAGGTATTAAGACTGCACATCATGGCACAGCTATAGATTCGGCCGGCCTTAACCTGGAAAGGGCGCTGGAAACAGTTGAAAACGGCCAGAACCTTTCCATCATCTCAGAAAGCCCTCTCTCAAGTGATTCTGTGGAAGATTTTCTCTACAACTGCTCATCTCAATTTTTAGTAGAAAGCACGTCTTTAAACCCATTTGATGGGCAACCAGCTCTTTCGTACCTGGAAACAGCCATAATTAGCGGAAAACACGTTATAACTGCCAATAAAGGCCCACTTGTTTATGGTTACACTCGTCTTACAAAACTGGCGAAGGATCGTGGCAAGGCATTTTATTTCGAATCGACTGTTATGGATGGAGCTCCAATATTTTCTCTTTTCAGGGAGACTTTACCGGCCATCGAATTAAAGAGCGTGAAAGGCATCCTTAATTCTTGCACAAATTACTTGCTTGATTTGCAAAGAACCGGGATGGCATTCGAGGATTCCGTTCTAGAAGCCCAGCGCATTGGAATTACGGAAACAAATGCAGATTTTGACATTGACGGTTGGGATGCTGCCATTAAGTTGGCGGCTATTTCGACAGTACTGTTTGATATTCCTTTAAACCCCACCCAGGTTGACCGAAAGGGAATTCGATCGATAACAGCAGAAATGATTAAAGATGCGGAATCAGATGGAGAAAAATGGAAACTTGTTTGTTCAGCTGCCCGGAAAGGCAAAAGTCTTTTATATGCTAAGGTTCAACCGGAAAGAGTCGCCGCAACATCCTCTTTATTTAATATTAATGGTACAAGCTCTTATGTACAATTTGAGACCGATATGCTGCCAGCTCTTGGGATTACAGAAACTGATCCTGGACCAGAAACCACAGCGTATGGGATGCTGTCTGATTTACTCACCATCTGCAGGGATTATCTAATATAAATTTTTAAAATAAATTTTAAAAAATAATCGCTCTGCGAAATTTTATGAATTTCCGTCAAAACTTTTTTTTGGTATTCAAGAAGTCTCGTTATCTACTTCCGAAAGAATTTCCTCTTCGTTTCGTAGATTACGCCAGCGGATGACCAAACTGGCAATATATATTCCAATTGCACCAAAAATCACGGCAAATCCGGCAATAAAATAATTAATTGTGTTTAAAGGCTCCATTTAGGACTCCTAGCGTTTAAATTTAATCTTGCAATCGCATTTTTAATTCATCAACCCGATTCATATATTGACCTAACCGAATGCGATGCCACATTAAGTCGATAAATAAAACTGAGAAAACCAAAATGCTAAAAAGCAGTGTTTGCAACATCAATGGGGTCATATCGAATGCACCCACTGCGGTCGGATCATTTCCGCCAATCACCACAGGATGAATTGTCCGAAAGATGCGTATTGAAAAAAAGGTGAGCGGTACACTTAAAAACCCAACAATGGCGTATACAGCCCCAAATCGTTGCCGGCGCTCCGGGTCATCAATCCCCTGTCGAAGCATGAGATAGGCGAAATAAACCAATTCCATGATAGTTGCAGTTGTAAGGCGTGGATCCCATGTCCACCAGGCGTTCCAAATGGGACGCGCCCAAATTGCACCGGTCACAACGTTAATCAAAGTGAAAACGATCCCTATTTCAATTGCTGAATAACCGATCAAATCCCACTTTTCGTCCTTCTTAACTAAATATATTATTCCCGCCACTGCGGCAAAGAAGAAAGAGAGCATTCCCACCCATCCGGCAGCAACGTGAAAATAGAACACTTTTTGAACGGCTCCCATGACACGTTCCATCGGAGCGTAAAAAAATACCATGGCTGTCGCCAATAAGAACAATAAAATCGTAACCCAATCTAAGATCTTTAATTTAAGTGGTTTTTCCTTCATAGATACACCTCCATTTATTCTTCTACAATCGCATCAAAAACCATAAAGGCAACCGATGTAAAAATCACATCATAAGCAATTAACAAATAGATCCAGGTCATTAGCTCATTGAATGGCACCCCATTTAAGAAACCATTTGATGCTTTCACGGCTGCGATTAAAATCGGAATAATTACGGGGAATAAAAGGATGGGCAAAAGGATATCACGGGTGCGGGCTTGAACTGCCATACTGGAAAGCAGGGTTCCCACAGCAACATACCCCTCTGATCCCAATAAAATCACCAGAATCAAACCCAATGAGATGACGTTGTTATTATAAAGCAGACTATAAACAGGCAGGATGATGGCAGCCACTATCAACATGAAGATCAAGTTGGCAATGCTTTTACCGAAATAGATTGCTGTTCGGTCTACCGGAGCTAGTAAGAGTCCATCCAGACAGCCGCGATCTTTTTCAACTGCCATTGAACGGTTAAGTCCAATTGTTCCCGCAAAAATGAGTGTTACCCAAATAACACCAGCAGTAACAGAATTCCGAGTCCTGGCATCCATTTCTAATGAAAAATTGAAAATAAAGATCACCAGTAGGGAAAACACAAGCATGCCGCTTATTAGTTCCTTGCTGCGAAGTTCGGTCATTAAATCTTTCCAAATGACTGCCGAGAGTGCTTTAATGAAAGATGTCTTAGCTTGCATGAGCTTTTACTTTTTCATCTGAATTTGCCAAAACATCTTGGTAGTATTCCAACAAACCGTGTTTAGGTAAATCTTTAATATTTATCGAAGCTTGAATAAATCCTCGTGTGAGAACGTCAAACCTGGATGCCAAATTAGCCACTCTTCCTAAATCATGTGAAGTCATCACCACCGTTCGTCCACGCATGGCAACCTGATTAAGAATTCCATCCAGGATATTAGAGGCGTCCTGATCAAGGCCCGTGTGCGGCTCATCCAGTAACAATACTTCCGGATCATGAAGAATTGCTCTACCGATCGCCAAGCGCTGCTGCATTCCCCGTGAATATGTACGCACAAGATCAAATTTTCGTTTTTCCAATCCTATCAGTTTCAAGATTTCTGCGATACGATCTTTTGCAGGATGCAATCCATATAGACGGCTAAAAAATTTTAAATTTTCTTCAGCACTGAGATCACCATATAACAGCGGTTGGTGCGAAACCACACCCAGCCTCTGGCGTATATGCGCTGATTGGTTTGGCAATTGAAAGCCACTTATCGTTACAGAGCCAAAGTTAGGTTTGGCCAGTGTCGATAAAATACGCAAAAAGGTCGTCTTTCCGGCACCATTTGGACCGAGCAGTGCAACAAATTCGCCCTGGTTTGCTGAGAAATCTAATTTTTTAAGCACTGGCTTGTGCCCATATCTTTTTATCAAGTTGTGAACTTCAATAATGGCAGACAATTCCGTTTAATCTTCTTTCCGAATTTTCTTAATCTGTGCCAACAATTCATCTCTTCTCGAGTGATAAGCACTTTCAGTTATTCCACCATTTTTGTAAGAATCATCCAATGCAATAATGGCATCTAATAATGTGTCTTGATCTGCTTCTCCCTCAACTAAAGAAAGCATTTTTTTCTTCTTCAGGCTGGAACTGAACCAGAAAATTGCAACAACGATAGCAATCAATAATACGCTGCCACCAATGACCAAACTCAGAGCCGAGTTATCAGTGGCTGCCGGAGAAACCTTAATCTTACCGGAAATCTGTAGATCTAATTGGCTGTTTGCTGGTAAATCTGCGGCCGAGTAAGTTTGTATATTCATGCCTTGAACATTGCGATTGCCATCCGACACCAATTGGTCACTCTTAATAGTTAATGAGCCGGCGGGAAGCATAAATACAGCTGCTTGGACAGGCATGGGCATTTTTAGACTGAGCGATAATTTGTTAGGATAATCCATATCATAAGCAAATAGGATTTGACTGCTTGAATTAGCACTTATAGGCTGTAAATCGCCAAAACCATCGGCAGTTTTGACATATCTGGTGCCGATCGATCCCTGCTGAAATTGTAAATTTGTGGCTCCCTCAGGCAGCGGATAAAAAATGATCGGTGTGGCGCTATCTTCCGGAACGATGGTCTGATCGGTTGGATTGGTGATGACAAATAATTCGACTACCTGAACTTTATTTTCAACAATGAAATCAAAAAACACGTGCAATCGCTCTACAAAAAGAGCACTGGCGTCGCTGCTGGTTGTATTGATAGGTAAAGAAAGAGATACTTCTCCATTTTTGTCAACTTGCGGCGCGTGCAAAACTTCCGAAGTATATTGAATTCCCTCTATTGTTGTCGATAATTGATATACCCGTCCTTCAACTGCTTCCAAATTGTCGAAACGATAGGTGCCATTTTCATCAACAGGCATTTCTTCCTCAAACGCAACACTCATGCTATCAAATGCAGTTAATTTGACAATTAAATCAGAAGGGATCTCCACTAGATTTGTGACTGAGCCGGTTATCGTAAATGGAATTCCAACCTCCACACTTTCCCCATTTGATGAGGTCGGGGTTAGGGTTAATTCATTTACGGGGGTCTGTTGAGCATTTGTATTAGCTTCAGATACGAAATTACGGAATCCTAACGCACGTACATAGGCAGCCAAAGCACTTATCGTTTGGTCATCAAATTGATCGCCAAAAGCAGGCATTTCCGGTTGATGTCCTTGCCGGATAAATTCTACAATCTGTTCCTGTGTTGTGTTGGCCAAAGTACTGGCGTCCAGGTAGTCATCAAACCCTGCATTATTACCAGGTTCATGACAGGTGGCACAGTTCGCTTTGAATGTATTTAAGGTTTCATCATAATCATAATTCATAGAAAGTGATAATACATAAGCGGTAACATCCCAGCGCTCACGATCATTCAAGCTTTGGAAACCGGGCATGAAATTTTCTATATTTCCATTGGAAATAATATTAAACCACTGGAGGGGTGATTTTGATTTTGCAAATTGATAATCACCAATTGGTGCAACCGGACCCGGTAACTGGGCAGCTTGTGTTCCATCTCCCATACCTTTAGGTCCGTGACAATCAATACATTTTTGCTCGTAAATCATTTTTCCATTGGTGACATCGGGAGGTAATATGGGAGCACTACTGGTAGCTGTTGTTTGTGCTTCCTGGTTGGGGGTCTGCATACTTGGCGGAGGGGTGATATCCGATGCCAATGAAAGACTGCACGCAGAAGCCATTAATACAAAAAATAAACCTGTTATTCCGATTTTTAACTTGGTCATTATGTTCCTTTCAAACCCTCAGGACAATGTCTTTCCACATTTTGCGCAGAACTTATCGGAAGCGGTTACAGGTTTTCCGCATTGTGGACAAAATGAAGAAGGTTTTTCTGCTTTTTCTCTGCGACGCGCAGCAATTAAGGCCAAAACTTCGGCGTCCTCATCCGTAACTTTTTTCTTTTCTAATCCATCTGCCCGTGAGTATTCGATCACTGTTTCAACTTGTGCAATGGCATCGACCTCGGTTTGGGTTCCGGAAAGAGTATTCATTTTTTTTATTACATCAGCCCCTCGTCTTAGTAATAAATTGCGTTGCTCCGGATAATCCTCTTCAGGAATTTTTCCTAACGAAAAGTCAAAATCCAATTCTTGCAGAGAGCGCAAAACGCGATCTCTTTCAGCCAACAAAATTGATTTTTGCTGGTCATTTCTGATTGTCTCGCTCGTGCTAGATATTAATTTTTTATCGGCCGGAATTTCAAAAAATGGTCGTAAAATCAAAAAAAGTACAAACAATGCAATTCCTGATATTAATAATAGCGACCCTAAATCCATCGATGGCTCCTTTATTGCAAAATTATTGGGTCTATCATTGCTTGAATTTCACCCAGACTCGAATACGGCCCTATTTTAAAGGCAGCTAATTTACCCTGTCTGTCAATGATATAAGTCTCCGGTACTCCGCGAACGCGAAACATTGTAGATATCGTGGTTCGCAAGTCTGGTCCATTTGGGTAGGTAATATTGAATTTTTCAATATACGCACGTGATTTTGGTTCAATATCAACATATGCGACTCCAAAAAAATAGACGTCGTCGGTTTCCTTATAAATTTGCCAGGCGCGTTCAAGATCTGCAGCTTCCTGTTCACATGGTTTACACCACGAAGCCCAAAAATTAACCACAATTACTTTTCCTTGCAAATCTGATGTGCTGACAACTTCACCATCAAAAGTAGTCAAGTCGAAAGTTGGAACCTTCTGTCCTACCTGAACAGGCCCCGCTTGGGCATTCCGTAGTCCCCAACCCAACAAGGCTAGAAAACCAAGCAATATTGCAAAAGCAACAATTATCGTTGTGCGGGACAAGCCCTTTTTAGGTGTTGTCTCATTCTCCATCTTCTCTCCTAGCCGTTTTTTCCATTTTCTTCCATTTTACGCAACACATCTTCAAATTCTTTTAAAAATGGGTCATCTTCAACTATCGGTGCGGAAGTTATTGTTGATTCCAACTTTCTGGCATTTTTTATATTTTTATATACCAGGACCAAGCCCCCAAGAAAAAATATCGGTGGCAATACATACACCAGCCAGTTTAATCCCCGTTTAGGTGGTTCAGCCAGTACCCGGTCGCCATATTGATTAACGAAATACTCTTTAATTTGCTCTTCATTCCACCCGGCAACCAACTTATCGCGGATCACGTCGCGCCACTGGGCGCATGCTTGGGTTGGACATACATCCAGAGGCGTATTTTCACACACCGGGCAATAAAGTTGTTTGGCAATTGCATTGATTTGATCAGCTGTTGGAGGATTTCCCGACTGAGCGTATACCTGGGAAACACCTATCAATGCAAATAGCATGAATGGTACAAATAATATATTTGTGAATTTTATTACAAGATTAAGAGACAGTTTTTTAAAACCCATTTGATTAAAATTTCTCCTTAATCACTACTGGAAACAGGCACAACAGAGGAATTCTGACTGGCTAATTTTCGTTCCAGTTGCAAGCTACGCTCTTGATCTGGCCATGCAGCAACGAAGGACCCAAAAATGAGCAGGATACCTCCAATCCAAAGCCAATTAATAAGTGGGTTGTGAAATACTTTGAAAGTGGCACTGCCGGAAGAAATTTGTTCCCAATTTACCAAAACGATATATAAATCATCTTCGATTGTGCTGCGTACACCAGGAATTGTCATCGGTTGTTGGCTATCGTAGAAATAGTCCCGGCGCGGATAGAGTTGACCCAAATTCTTTCCATTCTTAGAGACATCAAGAACTGCTCGGGCGACATTACGCCCATCATTTGTATCAAATTCAGCCAGGCTTTTAAATGTTACGGTATATCCGGATAATTGAATGCTTTCACCAGCTTTTAATTTGGCCTGCGTTTCTGTCTGATATCCTTCAATACCGATAATACCAATTGCCATGAGCACAACACTTAAATGGATTAAGTAACCACCATATCGTCGCCGGTTGCGAGCCGCCAATCGAAAAAATGCTGTCAGGTAATTCTCTCCACTGCGCTTGTGCCGTGCTTTGGTACCTCGCCAAAATTCATGGATTGTAATAAAAAAGGCAAACGAAGCCAGCCAAAAACCGAGCAATGCGCCAATTGAATGAACTCCAGAAATTATCATCCCCAATAATACGATTAGTGAAAGAAGACCTGGCTTCCACATTGCTTTACCTAATGTCTTCCAGGTTGAATGGCCCCAAGCAGATAAAGGCGCAATTCCCATCAAAAGGAGTAAGCCGGCAAAAAGTGGCGCGGTCGAGCGTTGGTAAAAGGGCGCTGCAACTGTTACTTTTTGACCGGTGAGCAATTCGGAAATCAGAGGAAATACTGTGCCCCAGAATACAACTACCAGGATGCCGATAAAAAGCAAGTTGTTGAGCAGGAATAGCGATTCCCGTGAAAGAAGGGAATGCATAACCCCTTCAGATTTCAAATCGCCCCAGCGCTTAATCAATAGAGCCAGCGAAATGATAAATGTGATTCCGATAAAAATAAAGAACATTGGACCGATAGCACTTTGAGCAAAAGCATGCACAGATGACAGCACCCCCGATCGAGTTAAGAACGTCCCAAAAATGACCAGGGAGTAGGTAAGAATTACCAAAATCATGTTCCAGCGCTTAAATAGGCCACGTTTTTCCTGTATCATGACCGAATGCAGAAAAGCGGTGCCAGTCAACCAAGGCATTAAGGCCGCATTTTCAACCGGATCCCAGGCCCAATAACCACCCCAACCCAAAACGTCATAAGCCCAGCGACTGCCTAAAATCAATCCAATCGAAAGAAACATCCACGCCACCAAAGTCCATCTGCGCGTCAGGCGTATCCACCGATCATCCTTACGGCCTGTAATGAGGGCAGCGATCCCAAATGCAAACGGGATAACAAAGGAAACAAAACCTAAGTAAAGCATTGGCGGATGAATTACCATACCTGGATGTCTGAGTAAAGGATTTAACCCGCGACCATCGTTAGGAATAAGTAATTGAGTACCGGCAGGTTGGAACATGGCAACAATTTCCCGACTGCCAGGACTTGCCCAAAATCGTTGAAATGGATTCTCAAAGAAAATGATCATGGAGAGGAAAAAGGCCAGAGTCACCAGTGACACCACGATAACCCATGGAAGTAAATCCCGATCTCTGCTCCATTTTCGGATAGAGACTGCTGATGCAAAAGCAGACATCAACCAGGCCCAAAACACCAATGACCCGGATTGCCCACCCCATAAAGCGGTAATCTTAAGGTAAATCGGCATTGATTGACTGGTGGTATTGTAGACGTATTGTACCTCGTAGTGCTGTGTTACCAATAAAGTGATAATGCTGAGCGCAACGAGGGTCAACATTGGAAATGTCAGCAACATGGCAACACGGGCACTTTCAACAAAGCGGTAAAGGTTCTTCCGCTCACCATAAATTGCAGCTACAATTCCATACAGACTTAAGACAAACGTAATTATCAGCGATCCATAACCAATATTTGTAATCATTTATTCTCCGTCGCCTGGCTTTTTTGATCTCAATTGAATAGAAAAATATTATCCTTCAGAGGCTTGTTCGGGAACAGCTTCCTCATATTTTGTTGGGCATTTTAGCAGCAATTCTTCAGCATGGAATAAGCCGGTCTCGTCAACATAGCCGGTCATAATTGCCTGAGCTTCATTTCGGAGCAAATCTGGCATGACCCCTTCATAGATTACCGGCAACCGATTAAGAGAAGTGTCCATGACAGCATTATGCAGAACAACCCCAAGTCCGCCTAAAGCTTGTATCTCTTTGTTATCCCCAGGCACTTGCACAACGGTAAACCGCAAAATTAAGTTATCGGTATCATAATCAATTGAATCACCTAATACTGCTCCAGAAATACGGATATCACGGTTAACCATTTCTGCCTGGCGATTTTTCAATTCATCGACCGTTAAGAAATATTGCGCGCCAGCTTTGGTATTGGTAAATATTAATAAAACGATGGCTGCGATGATCAACGCACCACCAATTAAGAATTTTGTCTGCCCCCCTTTACGTACAGGGGTGCTATTGTTTTGTTCTTCCACGAATCCTCCTAAAGTTTTGCAGTTGCTTAATCTTTCTTAATTCTTCCACAACTACATTAATGCTAGGTTAATTATTTCACAATTACCTGGCAATATATTTTCACCCAGTTTCATCTTAATTCTCGTATTATAACATCGTCCACCGTATGTATTAATGTTTTTACTTCTGGAACCCTTTTCACCTCATTTAAAAAAAGTGGTGGACTTTATTTTCTTGTAGAATTATCTCACTTACCAAAAATGTGGCTTGACAAACAAATTTTATCCATACAACTTCGTGACAGCAAGTGACTTAAATAACAGATTATATATTTGATGCTCTTTTATTTGTTAATGATTTTTTCTGATTTACTTTCCGCAACGGGAAGTCTGCTTTTATGATCCAGTGATGATGAGCCCAAAATAAATTTTTTCGGCAAAACGGGTTTCTGATTATTGCCAGAAAATTTCGTATCATTTCAAAAACTAGGGGCGGAGTGTTTTATTGAAAAGATACAAAATTCTTATTTTTCTTTTCTTATTGACTCTAGATTTCCGGTCAAATAGGCTTGTAATAACTGCAGGGCAAATATCGATGAGTACTTTTTATTTTGAATGCGGTCGCCATTCCAGACACGTTTATAAGCCCAGGTTCCATCCAATGTCGACAAACCTACCCAGACCAGGCCAACCGGTTTTCCCGGCATACCGCCTCCGGGTCCGGCAATGCCGCTAATTGAAATTCCGATAATATTTTCAAATGTGACTTCTTCTGCAAAAAGTTCTCTTACACCAATTGCCATTTCTTTGACTGTCTCGCTGCTGACCGCTCCATAGGATTTCAGCGTCATTGCCTTAACCTTTAATAGTTTGCGCTTCGCACCGTATGAATAAGTGCTGACTCCGCCGATATAATAATCGGAAGATCCCGGAACATCAGTAATAAGGTTGCTTAACATTCCACCTGTACACGATTCTGCAGTGACCAGATATTTTTGCTTTTGAATTAATAAATCTCCAATTATTTGTTCAATGTTTTCTTCCAAGTTCACCTCAACATTTTGAATTAACCCTTGAATCGATTAGAATTTTATGACCTATTTATAAATCATTAATGAATAATATGCACCTCAATTGATTAAAGGAGATTCTCTCATGATGTCTACCACATTTAATTTTCCACGGGGTTTTCTGTGGGGAACAGCATCATCAAGTTATCAAAATGAGGGTAACAATAATAATTCAAATTGGTCACAATGGGAAAATCAAGACGGAAGAATTGCAAACAACCAAAAAAGTGGTCTGGCATGCAACTGGTGGGGAGGCAAATGGAAAGAAGACTTCAATCGGGCTGAAGATACTTTTCAAAATTCACATCGTTTATCAATCGAATGGAGTCGCATACAGCCAAACCCGCAGCACTGGGATGAAAATGCAATTGACCACTATCGTCAAATTCTACAGAGCTTGACACTGCGTGGAATCCGCCCAATGGTCACTTTACACCACTTCAGTGATCCGCTTTGGTTAACTGAGATTGGTGGTTGGGAAAATCCGGATGTTATTGATCTATTCGGAAAATTTACAAATAAAACTGTTGTATCGCTTTTTGCGTTTTGTGATCTTTGGATTACGATTAATGAACCAAATGTTTATGCGGTTGAAGGGTATATAGAGGGTGTTTTTCCACCAGGTAAGCACGATATTTCAGCTGCGTATATGGTAATGCTCAATATGGTCAAAGCCCACGCCAATGCCTACGAAATCATTCATAAGATCCAACCCTCTGCCCAGGTTGGAGTTGCAATTAATTATCGTCATTTTATGCCGGAAAAAACCTGGAACCCGCTAGATCAGTCGATTACACAATTTCTTCACAACAATTTCAACAACAGTTTCATCACCGCAATTTCGAAGGGTAATTTTAACTTTGCATTCAAAAAGAACAAAATTCGAGAAGCTGTAAACACACAGGATTTTGTCGGTGTCAATTATTACACGTCTGACAAAATTCAATTCAATTTACTGCGCTTTAAAAACCTTTTTTATAATGCCAAGCTACCGGTAGGGTTTGATTTGAGTGAAAATAATTATATTGCAAATTATCCCTATGGAATGAAGCGAGCTATTGATTGGGCCAGGAAATTTGATAAACCAATTTATATCACTGAAAATGGGATCGAGGATTCCACAGACATCCATCGGCCAAGCTACATCATTCAGCATCTTTACGTTCTATGGCAAACCACCAATTATTTGATTCCGATTAAGGGTTATTTTCACTGGACGCTGGTCGATAACTTTGAGTGGGAAAGAGGCTGGACTCAACGATTTGGGTTGTGGGGGCTAGACAATAAAAGCCAGCTTCGCAAACGCCGTCCGAGCGCCGATCTTTTTGCTGAAATCTGTCAAACCAATGGTTTTTCATCCGAAATAGTATCAAAATATACACCAGAAGTTTTTCAGAAAATGTTCCCGCAATTGAATTAGCATTTTTTGTTGATCTCAATTGTGCTCCGGAGACGACGACTCATTTGCTTTTATCGGAAATATTATGTGAAAAACTGTACCCTCATTTGGATTGGATTCCACTGAAATTAATCCATGGTGTTGTTGAACAATAAATTGTGATATTGAAAGCCCAAGGCCAAAACCTGAACCGCGAGTGCGCGATCGGGAGCGTTCACCCCTATAAAAACGATCAAAAATGTGTTGTAAGTCATCTTTTGCAATACCGGGACCATTATCTTTTATTGAAATGTGAACATTTTCATTCACCTTTTCAAGCGCAAGGGACACTTCTCCCCCCGGCGGAGTGTATTGGATTGCATTTCCAATTAAATTGACGAGAACTTGTTTTATTCGATCACGATCTGCATAGACTTGCAATGGTTCCACATGTTGCAAATTGATTTTTAATCCTTCTCCAGCTAAGACCTGCATGTGATGATAAATTTCGCACAATAAATCATCAATTTGGAAGTGGTGAAAATCCATTGGTAAATCACCGGTATCAGCCTGAGTTATTAGTAATAAATTTCCGACAAGCCTTGTTAGCCGATCAACTTCTGATTCAATACTTGAGATTGCATCATCATCAATTTGTTTGAATTTCCTCATCAACCCAATTTCACCCTTAATGACAGTTAACGGTGTCCGCAATTCATGGCTAACATCTGCCATTAACCGTTTTTGTGATGACAATATATGATCTAAATGTTCAAGAGTGTTATTAAATGAATTGATTAACTGGAAGACCTCATCTTTTTTGTTTTGTTCCGGAAGAGGAATGCGTCTGGAATAATTGTTTGTTACGGTGATCTGCTTCGCAAATTCAGTTACATTTACCAACGGATACAAAGCTTGCCTGGTTAAAAACCAGGTACTAATTGCGCCAAGAATAACTGCGATGATCAAAAGGAAAATGAGCACGGCTAATAAGGTGTTCAGGGTGATATCAATTAATGACAGATCAAAACCTACTTGAAGAACCCCAACCGGACCCCGGGATGTTTCAAGCGGTACCGTAAGAACACGAATTCGCCTCTCATTCAGGTTATTGGTATGAAATAGAACTCTTCCCTGCTGCAACCCGTAATTATCTAGCGGATCATTGTAGCCGAGCGGGCGTGTTAAAATTAATTGGTTTGCATTTTTCCAGATCTGAAAATATTGATTTTCACCAATATTAATTTCTGCCAGAGAACGACCAATCAGAGAGTTGTTTTCCGCAACACTTAAAGATGAAATTATCTCATTGGTTGTACTGGTCAGGCGTTGATCAATCTGATCAATTAAAATCACATTGACCAGGCTATAAACCAATATCCCAAATACGAGTAAAACTGCTCCTATCAGTGCTGAAAAGAGCAAAGTCAATCGTTTTTGCAACGACATTAAGGCATATCTCGCAATACGTATCCAACTCCTCGCACGGTATAAAGGAGCCGGGTTTCACCTTTTTCTTCTATTTTTTGTCGTAAATAACGTATATAGACATCCAAGACATTACTCTCGCCACCAAAATCATATCCCCATACTCGATCAAAAATGACATCGCGAGTTAAAACCTGCCGGGGATGGCGTAAAAACAGCTCGAGCAGGTCGTATTCTTTGGCTGTGAGGGTGATGATCCTCCCTGCGCGACTTGCCAGGCGTGTGCTTGTGTCCAATTCCAAATCACTGTAACTTAGTACAACTGAGCGTTCGGGGATCGTCCGGCGGAGCAATGCCCGGATTCTGGCATTTAATTCTTCAATTTCAAAAGGTTTAACCATATAATCATCTACGCCGGAATCCAAGCCTTGAACACGATCATGGGTAGTGTCTTTTGCAGTCAACATTAAAATCGGAAGTTTATCACCGAATGAGCGAATTCGATCACATACATCCAATCCATCCATTCCAGGGAGCATCCAATCGAGAATGATTAAATCAGGGCGAAATTGTTGGTATTTTCGAATGCCATCTTCACCTTCCAGTGCCGATTCAACTTGATAGCCTTCATAAGTCAGGCTCCGTTTCAAAACACGCACAATTGCCTGATCATCTTCAATAATTAAGATTTTTTCATTCATCGATTATTACCCTCCTATCAAGCGCATTCAGCGAATGATATACATGGAATTCTTTTGGTCTTCTCAATTATAGAACATTTTATGTCGAGTAGAGAAGCTCCAGCTACCATCATTCAATGCATTATAATCATCTCTATGAACAATAATGAAAAAAACGGTATTATTTGGGTTGATACTGCGTCCCAATTGAATTCAATGGTAAATGACCTCATGAATCAAAGCATTATTGGGGTTGATACTGAATCTGATAGTCTTTTCGTATATTTTGAAAAGGTTTGTTTGATCCAGATTTCCACACCAGAAAATGATTATCTGGTTGACCCTCTAAACATTGAAAATCTGCAACCACTTGCACCTATTTTTGCATCAAACAAAATAGAAAAAGTGTTTCATGCTGCTGAGTACGACATCTTGTGCCTCAAACGAGATTTTGGTTTTCAATTTAATAATCTCTTTGATACCATGCTGGCAAGCAGGATTTTGGGGAGACAGGGAGTCGGCCTTTTAAACTTATTGAAAGATTTTTATAATATTGATGTAAATAAAAAATATCAGCGTGCAAATTGGGGAAAACGGCCACTTACAGAAGAGATGCTGCTTTATGCCAGTTTGGATTCCCATTATTTGATCGATTTGGCCAAGAAACTAAAAGACCAATTGCACCGGAATCAATTCAGCGCTCTGGCTGAAGAGGATTTTAAACGAATTAGTAAAGTTGAACCCAATCATATTAACCGAAATGGCGAACAATTTTGGCGATATGTGAAAGGAAATATTTTAAATCCTCAAGAGACAACTGTTTTTTTTGAGTTATGTAAATTACGTGAAGAATTTGCTATCCAAAGAAACGTCCCTCCCTTCAAAATTCTCAATACAAATATATTAATCGAACTTGCCAAGAAACTTCCCGAGAAACGAAATGAGCTTTATGAAATTTCCGGTCTTTCGGATAAATTGATTGGAAGGTATGCAACTGAATTGCTACACGCAATTAAATTGGGTATTGGCAATGAGCCGACTTACAGGCCGCATACATGTAAACCAAGTGAAGCGTATATTCGCCGTTATGATCGCTTAAAAAGTTGGCGTAAAGAAAAAGCCATGCAATTGAAAGTGGAATCTGATGTTATTTTGCCAAAGGAATATCTTGAGATTCTTGCACAAAAAACACCAGACTCGCTTGAGGAAGTGCACGAAATAATGACAGATATTCCTTTTCGTTTTTCTGCATATGGCCATGAAATCATTCAGCTTTTAACTGGAGACACATCCGAATGAAAATTCACTTCAATGGTGCTGCTCAAACAGTTACAGGAACGCAATTTCATATAGAGGCAAATGGAGCAAATATTCTCCTGGATTGCGGCTTGTACCAGGGTAAGCGGAGCGACTTCTATGCATACAACCAGGTTTTTAATTTTGATCCAAGAAAAATGGATGCTCTATTGCTCTCACATGCACATATTGATCACAGCGGTAATATTCCGAATTTGGTGAAACAGGGTTTTAATAACCCAATTTATGCGACGCGGGCTACCTGTGAGCTGGCTGATGTAATGCTTCGAGATTCTGCCCATATTCAGGAATCTGATATTGCGTATGTCAATAAAAAAAGGGCGCGTAAGGGCCAATCAAGATTGGAGCCACTTTATACTGCACCGGATGCAATTCAAGCGACACACCTATTTCAACCCCAAGAATACGGCCAATCATTTCAACCGGTTGAAGGAATAACCGCAAAATTTGTTGAGGCCGGTCACATTTTAGGATCGGCAGCCATTGTTCTGGATATAAATGAAAATGGGAAAAAAACAAGGATTTGGTTTTCCGGTGATATAGGTCGCGAGAAACTGCCGCTCTTAAGAGACCCAGTGCTCCCCACAGACACACAAATTCTAATCATGGAATCTACGTATGGCGACAAACCGCACCGCAGCCCTGAAGCAGCTTTTATTGAATTTCGCGATATTGTGATTAAGACAGTAGCCCGTGGCGGAAAAGTGATTATCCCCGCTTTTGCTGTTGGCCGAACCCAGGAACTGGTTTACTTTTTGAATATTATGCTAGCCAACAAAGACATTCCTGCAATACCAATTTACGTAGACAGTCCATTGGCAGTCAATGCCAGTGACATATTCCGTAAGTTTTCATACCTTTTTGATGAAGAGACCAAAAAATTTGTCGAAAGTGGAAATCACAAAGCGCTCTCATATCCTAATTTAACTTATGTTAGATCTGTAATCGAATCCAAAGCATTAAATGACAGATACGAAGCAATGGTAATTATTTCTGCTTCAGGAATGGCAGAATCTGGCCGCATTTTGCATCATTTACGAAATAATATTGAGAATCCGAAAAATACAATTATGATTGTTTCCTGGCAGGCACCAAACACTCTTGGTAGACGCATGGCAGAAAGGCAAAAAGTTGTCCGTATTTTCGGGCAGCTCTTTGAAGTGAATGCCGAGATTGCTACAATTGGCGGTTTATCCGCACATGCCGGACAGGATATGTTAGTGAAATACGCGCTCAATAGTCAAGCGAGCATAAATAATATATTTCTGGTTCATGGTGAACACGAGGCAGCAACAGCCTTAAAAGAGAAGCTCAATCAGCATGGATTGACCTCTGTTTCTTATCCCCAAAAGAATCAAACTGTGGAAATCTAGAATGTCCTCTGCTATAATAATCTGCGCTCGCCGGGAGAGATGCCAGAGTGGTTGAATGGGGCGGTCTCGAAAACCGTTGTGGTCTTTCAGGCCACCGAGGGTTCGAATCCCTCTCTCTCCGCACAAAAAACAGCCCTGTGGGCTGTTTTTTAAAAGATTAGTTCATTTAAACTCAGAGGTTAATTGGCTCTGATTCAATCATGTCCTCTAAAATTATCTCGAGTGCCATCGTGTGACTGCAGCGGCCTCTACTTTGGAAGAACTCACAATCGCAAAGCCATTTTCCTTCGTCAAAATGAACTTCATGCGGATTATTCTCACCACCGACTATTACAACCATATTTTTGACCGAAAATCGATCGCGTTCATTGGCATACCGTTTCGCTTTTTCAATTTTTCCGATCATTCCATAATCCATTAGAAATTCTCCTTATAGATTTTATTTTAAGAAAAAGGCACGCAAAACGCGTGCCTCTTCATAAGCCAATTGTCCTAAAAACCCGTTTCATAGAATTCACCATATCTATTATTATCATACGAATAATCTCAGATAAAGTCAACATCTTTTTGCAAGACAATTGCATCTTCGCCATCTAAATAATAATTTCTCCAAATATTCTCTTGGATATAACCATTTCTTTTGTAAAGAGATAATGCCTCCAGATTGCCTTTACGGACTGAAAGCAAAATTTTTTGAACGTCCATTCGTTTTTCACACTCTTGCAACAGTCTGGTAGCAACGCCTGCGCGCCGAAATTGTGGGAGGACAGCAATTGTAGTAATCCAGGCCTCTTTTTTTTTCGTTCGTACGTCTCCGGCAATAAACCCGACGAATTGATTGTCTGCTTCAGCCTTTAATCGAATGATATTTGGTAATGTCAACACTCCGATCAGTTCCAGGAGAGGCCAACGATCTATCGGAAAGGCTATTTCTTCCAGATCTCTTAGACTGGAAAGATCTCGAATAGTAGCCTGATTAATTACAAAGTTATTCACTGTAACCATATACATTTTTTCTACCCTTCTCAATTGATTATTGAGAAGGGTAGAACTTACACTTTTTATTCAGGTGATTTTTTCTTCGTGACAAAATCGGACAGCAAACTGGTAAATTCCAATGGGAAGATATATTTGGTTGATGGGCTGGCTGCCATACTCTTCAATGTATCAAAATATTGCAAAGTAACTGTTTGACTATCAATGTGCTTGGCCACTTCATAAATTTTATCAAGGGCACCTGCGTATCCTTCTGCGCGTAATTGCTGGGCTTGCAATTCACCTTCTGCTCGTAAAATAGAGCCTTGTTTTTCACCCTCAGCGCGTAAAATAGCCGCTTGTTTTTCACCACCGGCCACATTGATTGCCGCTTCACGCGCCCCGATTGACTCTGTTACAACTGCACGGCGAGTCCGTTCTGCAGTCAGCTGGCGGTTCATCGATTCCTGTACTTCTCGTGGGGGAATGATTTCTCTAATTTCCACATTGGTGACTTTTACACCCCAGCGCTCCGTTACTTCATCCAAGCGTTTCCGAAGTGCCGTATTAATTTGTTCTCTTTCCGAAAGTACCCCATCCAACATGATCCCACCGATAACGGATCTCAACGTGGTGGTGGCAATACCCTGGGCTGCCAGTTCAAAATTGCCAACTTGAAGAACTGATTGAATTGGGTCAACCACTTTGTAGTACCAAAGAAAGTCGATTGATATAGGGGCATTATCACTTGTAATTGAAGTTTGGGCCGGAATCTCACGCACTTGTTCTCGAAGATCCACTCGAACTGCGCGATCAACAAACGGAATTAACAAAACAATCCCAGGTCCGCGAGCACCGATGCTCCGACCGAGTCGAAAGACAACCAGGCGTTGATACTCTGGAACAATTTTGATTGCACTCCAAAGAAATAATAGTCCAAGGACAATGACGGCCCCCAGCACACAATACAATACTGAAAAATCCATTTTATACCTCCAAACTTTCTATAACATTCAATGGCTCGACAATCAGCGTCAACCCATCTTTGCCAATCACCTTAACTTTTGTTCCCATTGCAATCTTTTCCACTGAGCGAACTGACCATTCTTCACCATCGACATAGGCTGTTCCCTCAGGAGCAATATTTGTGCGCGCCTCCCCAACCATCCCAACGATCTTTATTGGATCAAAATCGAGTGGCCGGTCCAATGCTTCAGTAATTCGTTTTACGATGATCCAGATTATCGGTGCATTGATCAAAAAAGTGATCAAACCAACCAGGATCGAAACAGAGAAACCACCCTCTTCTTTTCTGAAAATCGTATATGCACCAACATTTAAGAATAAGATGGCCAGGATAAGGTAATATTTCTTTTTTTGGCTTCGATACAGCAAGATTAATGGTAAGAAGGGAACAATTAATATCAAGGCCCAAAGATTATTTGGCGTTGAAATAATTCCAAACCCGGCTACCACCAAAGCGAAGATCCCTGCAATTTCAATAATACCGGTACCAGGAGTCAAAATCGCCAGGACAGATACCACAAATCCTATAATCAAAAATACATACGCTAAATTTGGATCAATTATGAAGTTCATAATTACTCATTTCTTGATATTACTCTTATTATACAGTACTAGTACAATTTCTTCTTTATCTACATGTTTGACTATTTCTGCCTGGAGGATATTACGGTTTGTTTCCATTTAATTGAAACATGATACAATTTTTCATTATTAATCAAGAGGTAAATTTATGACTGAAACAATTCTGGTAGCGGTTGCCTGGCCTTATGCAAATGCAGAAATCCATGTCGGAAATTTAACGGGTTCCTACTTGCCAGCGGATATTTTTGCACGGTATCATCGCCTAAAAGGTAATAAAGTTCTGATGGTTTCAGGTTCCGATTCGCATGGAACACCAATAACAGTCCGTGCAGATGCTGAAAACTCAACGCCGTTGGAAGTTTACAAGCGTTTTCATGCGGGGTTCCTTGAATTGTTCCAACAGCTTGGAATCACATACGATGTTTTTACCAGCACACACACAAGCAATCACTTTGATGTGTCACAAAAAATATTCTTGGCACTCAATCAGAATGGTTTTATGTTTCAGGAAAAGCAAGAACAATGGTATTCACCTGCTCAATCTCGTTTTTTACCAGACCGTTACGTAGAAGGAATTTGTTACATCTGTGGCTTTGAAAATGCCCGTAGTGATCAGTGTGATCAATGTGGTAATATGCTTGAAGCCAGCAAATTGATCGAACCAAAATCAAAAATTGATGGTTCCACACCTGAATTAAGAGAGACAACTCACTTTTTCCTCGATTTGGGCAAATTAGAACCCGAGATTAAAAGGTTTCTCCAATCAAAAGAAGATTTTTGGCGTCCAAATGTCTTGAAGCAATCACTGGGTCAAATTCAAACGGATGGATTGCGAGGAAGGCCGATTACGCGCGATCTGGACTGGGGCATTCCTGTTCCTCTTCCAGGACAAACTGGAAAATGTCTTTACGTCTGGTTTGAAGCTGTTATTGGATATTTATCTGCAGCTGTAGAATATGGCAATTTTATCGAAGATCAAAATGCATGGAAACAGTGGTGGACAAACCCGGAATGCAAATCTTATTATTTCATTGGAAAGGACAACATTCCCTTCCATGCCATTATTTGGCCGGCTGAGTTACTTGGTATCAATACTACTTTTGACGAAATGATGAATTCATCCAACCCACAGCCGCTTGTACTCCCTTATGACGTGCCCGCCAACGAATTCATGAATCTCGAAGGAAAGAAGATCTCTGGCAGCCGTAATTGGGCTGTTTATGGCCGTGATTTTCTAACTCGTTACGACCCGGATCCACTGCGCTATTATTTGACAGTAAACATGCCTGAAAACAGAGATACAGATTGGGATTGGAACGATTTTTATCATCGTAATAATGATGAACTGGTTGCCACATGGGGAAATCTCGCCAATCGAGTTCTTTCATTTGCACATAAGCATTGGGATGGTATTGTTCCTGAGCCGGGCGAATTGACAGAAATGGATAATGAACTCTTACAAACCATCAACAAGGGATTTGTAACTATTTCAGATGAAATAGAAGCCGTACATTTGCGGGCTGCCTTGCAGGAAGCCATGCGTTTGGCCTCGGAGGTTAATAAATACCTTGATACGACCGCTCCGTGGAATCAAATTAAACTCAACAAGCAAGTCGCAGCACGAGCTATATTTGTAGCCATGCAAGCAATTGATTCTCTTAAAATTATGTTTGCACCATTTATTCCATTTACAAGTCAAACCTTGCATAACTATCTTGGTCACAAGGATCAGCTCTTTGGCACCCAGAGCGTGAAAACTTGCATGGATGAACTTGGTGACCACGACGTTTTAAGATATCACCCAGTGGGATCAGGCTCAAAATGGCACCCCAGTAATCTAAAGGCTGGTGATCGATTTGAAAAACCTTCTCCCCTATTTAAGAAATTGGATAACAGTATCGTAGAGGAAGAAAGATCAAGGCTCGGAAACTAGTGTATCGTGCTAGCTTGTATATTTGTTTGCATATTAATTAATAAACAATAAATTAGATAGGAATAGAGGTAAAATGAAAACACTATCTAAAATAAGTATTCTATTTGTAATTTTATTCCTGTCTTTAGGCTGCAATCTTACAGGACTTATCGGTAACAAAGAAGCAGCGCCAACCGAGACAGCAAGTTCGAATGATGTGGTCTCGAGTGACGTGACATCTTGCATCGCACCATCCAGCCTAAACAGCGAATATAGCCCTATTGATGTGAATTTGACTCCTGAAAGCCAGCAGCTGGATCAAGTGACCAGCCTTCTCAAGTCTGTTTTTAAGGATGCTAAAATCTCTCAATATGGTCTGTTTGTGAATGAAGGCAAAACAAAAGTGATCAGTTGCGTCAAGCTTGAACCAATTGGCACTTTAGAAAAGACAACTTTTGACCTTCTTCTAAAAAATCCGGATTCATTTATGAACTTAATAGACATACCAGAACTCAAAATTGGTGTTTCATCTCTGTCTGAGGAATACAGCCAAATAGGAGATAAGAGTGCCTTCTTCCATATTTCCTTCGGGAGTGATAATCCAAAGAGTGCCGAGTTACTGGTAACCCGCACCAAAAATTCTATTTCAATCTATTCATTTATATACGGGAATAATAAAAACGATCTGGAAGACTTCAAATCAGTTTTAAATACATTGCAATAAACATTACGGTTTTTTGGTCCCAATAATTTTTTCTTTGGTAAAAGCAAAACGCAAATATGCAATGGCAAGCTTTATTGTCATCGCCAGATACATTGCCCAATTAACCAGGAAAAAGTATTGCTTTGCCAGATGTTTACGATAGTATAAAAAATATGACCTGTGCCAGGCATTAATTGCTTTAATCGGTTCTGTTAATGAGCCTCCCATGCCGCCATAGTGCGTGATGTTTGCCGGCGGATAGTAGACTATTCTCCAACCTTTTTCATTGGCACGGTAACAAAAATCAGTATCCTCCTGATAGGCAAAAAATTGTTCGTCCAGATATCCAATTTGATCGATCACTTCCTTGCGAATAACCATACAGGATCCCGAAACCGCTTCCACATCTGAAATTTGATCCTCGGGAAGGTAACTGAGTAAATATCTGCCAAACAATTTTGACTTAGGAAACAATCTGTCGAGTTGAAGAAAATATGTGAGCACATCCCATGGACGGGCGTAACTGCGGTGGCATTGTTTTTGCAAGGAGCCATCACGATTCAGAACTTTGGGTGAACAGATACCGACACTCGGGTTGGCATCCATATAGGCAATCATTTTCTGGAATGCGTCCTTATGAACGAAAATATCTGGATTAAGCTGCACCACATAGCGACCAAAACTTTGCATCAATCCTTGATTCATGGCTCGACTGTATCCAACATTTTCCATATTTTGAATCCAATGAATTTGGGGAAACTCAATTTTCACTTCCATTGTCATCTCATCTACAGAACCGTTGTCAATTACTGTGATTTCATACTGGAATGATGAATCAAGTGAAGCGATCAAAGAGCGCAAACACTCTTTCAAGAATTCACCTGAGTTATATGTCACAATTGCAAACGAAATATCCATTAATCCCCTCGACCAGAAAGAACCTTTTTGTATGCAGAAATAGTCTTTTCGGCAGTTTTCTTCCAGGTATATTCCTGAGCTATTAATTTTGCTAATGCACCTAAACGATCTCGCTCGGGCTTATCGGCTAACAAAGTCTTCATTGCTGCTTTAAGCAATTCCGAATTATTCGGCTCAACCATCATACCGGCAGTACCTACGAATTCGGGCATGGAGGATACCTTTGTCGTAATGACAGTCAGCCCGGATGCCATCGCCTCCAGAACTGGTAAACCAAAGCCCTCATAAGATGAAGGATAAACAAACAAACTTGCCATTTGATACAAAGCTGGCAAATCTGCATTTTCGATATAACCTGGAAAATGGACGCGAGAGAAATAAGGATGCGGTTCATATTGATTGAGGAATTCACGAGATTGCCAGCCCCACCGGCCTGCAATTACCAAATCTACATCGGATGGATCAGATTCCATTAACTTCAAGTATGTGTCAATTAGAAGTGGAACATTTTTCCGTGGTTCAATTAAACCCACAAAAAGAATGTATATAGGTGGCAATCCATACTTTTCACGAATCGCATCTTTATTTTCAGGCGAAACAGGATCAAAATAAATTTGATCGACGCCAAGTGGAGTCACCGTGATTTTCTCGGGATCTGTATCGGTATACTTTAATAAGTCCTGCCGGGTGTTTTCAGAAACTACCAGAATATGCCGTGCAAGTTTGTTTGCTTTCCGAATAAAAAAAGGAAAGTATAAGCGCTTCAGGAAATTGTGTTTTTTTGGTAAAACGAAGAATGAAAGATCGTGGATTGTAATAACCTTCGGGGTTGATCCCATCAAAGGGAAACTGTAATGAAGTCCGTGATAAATCTCTGCATTAAATCGCTGGCACAGACGCGGGTAATACAATTGTTCAGCCAAAATACGCCATCCGCGGCCACGATCGGGGAGGAAAATAAATTGTGAATGGGAATCATCACCAAGTCTAAAGAGCGGAAAATCATCTTCATGAGCAAGGACCTTGAAATCAAAATCAGAGTTCATGCGTAAAAGTTCACGAACCAAGTTGATGATGTATATACCCGCTCCCACCGGGTTTTTAGGCAGAGAAGTTGCATCAAGGAGAATAGTAGTCATGGTTTGATTTTATCGTAGAAATGGGTCAAGCCGCTCAAAAAAAGGTGATATGTTCATAACTGCGTCACTCACTATAAAAGCTAAGGTAAATCCAAGTGAGGGTAATTCGAGCTATGTTATAATCGCAGCCGTTGAGCTTTTGGTTTTTTCCAAATAATGTAGTCTTAATAAAAAGTTGTAAATGAATGAATCCGATTAAACCACCCACAATGAAGATTGCTTTTTTTACCAACCATGGTCCAGATGCAATGGCTACCTTGAGATTAATAGGACCAACAAAAATGTTAGAGATCGAAGTTGAACTGGCCTATCAGATTGGAAAAATCAATATTGATAAAATAAAAGATTGCAATCTTTTCATTCATCAGAGAGATTTTTGTAAAGATTTTGATGCCTATAAAACGATGGTTTCTTATGCTCATGATGAAAAGATCCCGGTTATATTCGACTTGGATGACCTTTTGTTTGAACTACCTGAAAATCATCCGGATCGAAAAAGTGGCTTTTTTACAGCAGCCTTATTACCAATGCTTCAGGCAGTTTTTGAAGCAGATGCAATCACTGTATCCACACAATGCCTTGCTGATTATTTATCTCCTTACAATTCAAATATTCATGTTATTCCAAACTTTCTGAACGATGAAATATGGAAGATCGATACTCAATTAAACCAAAACAAAACTGATAGTGATAATGTCGTTATTGGCTATATGGGAGGTCATTCGCACCAACCTGACCTTGCAATGGTATTACCAGTTTTATTAAGAGTCACTGAAAACTATCATGGAAATTTGCGCTTTAAATTCATCGGGATTCAAGCACCACCAGAATTAGAATCAATTTCAGAAACACTCTGGATAAACCCTGAATCATATATTTATGCAAATTTCGCAGATTTTTTCAAAAGTCAAAAATTGGATATCGCTATTGCCCCAATTTGTGAAAATCTTTTTAATACATGTAAGAGCGGGATTAAATATTTGGAGTACAGTGCAATTGGAGTCCCTGCAATTTATAGTGCAATCCCGCCATATAAGCAAATGATTCAAAATGGTTTTAATGGAATCCTAGCAAATAGCGAGGACGAGTGGTTAAATGCACTAATTGCATTAATTGAGAAACCTGATCTTCGAAAAAGATTGGTGGAAAATGCCCAAAAAGATATTAGGGATAAGTGGCTATTATCAAATAATTTAAAGGTTTTTTCGGAATTTTACCAACAGATGAGTAACTTTGAAGTACCAACCCACTCGCCTCATGCTGGCCTTAAACATATGATTTCAATGATCAATCCACAACTTTTTGAAACATTTACTATTAAGAACAATACTATAAATGAACAGAAGCACGAGTTTCTAAAAGCAATCGAGGAACAGAAGCAACAATTTCAAAATACTATCGTAGAACAAAATGAGGATTTGCAAAAAGCAATTGTTGAAAAAACTGAAAGCAAGGTGCAGCTTTCAAAGGTCATTCAAGAAAATATCGATTTAAAAAATTCTTTGAACAGTGTGGAAGATGAGTTAATAACTCTTCATCTTTCAAAAAGTTGGCGAATAACTCGCCCATTACGTAAATTTATAGGATTTTTTAAGAAGAGGCTGACTTGAAGAACAAGTGGCTGGAATATTTTTATATTCGCAGAAGTAAGTTATTTGATTTTTATTATTACTTAAAAGAATACAAAGATGTAATGTATTCCGACATTGACCCTTTAATCCATTTCATCGAGTATGGTTGGAAAGAAGGGCGAAATCCATCATCCTCATTCGATACGAGTTTTTATCTAAGCAACAATCCTGACGTCCAAAGGTCCGCGGTTAACCCACTTTTCCACTATATTCGCCACGGTAAAAAGGAAGGGCGAAAACCAAGATCGAATTCAGAATTTCCAGGAAAATCGTTAAATTCAAATAAATCTAGAGATAAACGCTGGAAGAAAATCCTCACTGCACAGAATATCAAGAAATCAATAAATTTCATCAAACGGTACGGGGTCAGAAGTTTTTATTTAAAAGCAAAAGTTGTTATTTTTCCAGAAACACAATATCATAATTTAAAATTGAATAAAGCAGAAATAAATATTTATTCAACAAAGCAACTGCTCGATTTTAAGGTGCCTCCGAACTTGTTAAACCTTTTTCCAGAGGGAATTTCAATAATTATTCCCACCAAAAACGCAGGCGAAGAGTTTGAATTTTTGCTAAAGAATTTGACAAATCAGGAAGGATTTTCTTCCATTGAAATCATCATTGTAGATTCAGGTAGTACCGACCGGACAGTTGACCTGGCTAGAAATTATCATGCAAAGGTTATCGAGATTCCTTCGGAGAAATTTACCCACTCCTATTCGCGAAGTTTAGGAGCTGAATCGGCTACAAATGATTTGTTATTTTTTACTGTGCAAGATGCTCTTCCACCGGACAAGCTTTTCTTGTACGAGCTTGCGACTGTATTAAGATTTAATAAAGTAAGTGCAGTATCCTGCGCGGAAACGCCAAGGCAGAATGCTGATCTATTCTATAAAGTGATTTGCTGGAACCATTATAATTTCCTGGGTGTGAATGAAAACGACCGAATTTTCTCACTTCCTCAACTGAAAGATCACGTTTCTCTTCGTAGAAACGCACAACTCTCTGATTTAGCATGCATGATATCAAAAAATGTTTTTATGCAATATAAAACTGGTCTCAATTATGCTGAAGATTTAGGCCTAGGAATCAATCTCATAAAGGCAGGCCACAAGATTGCATTTTTGGGTTCAACGCGGATAATTCATTCTCATAATAGGTCAGCCTACTATTTCTTAAAACGCGGATATGTCGACAATCTTTTTCTATCCGATATGTTCTCCGATTTCAAGATACCTAAAATTAATTATATGGAACTGGTCCCAGAGATTAAAGAGGCTTTTTTCAAGATTATTAATTTTATAGAAAATGATATGAAAATAATCCAATCTCCCCTTTATTTAGAAGATTTTGATAAAATTATCGTAAAATTCTTAAGAAATTTTAATTCGAATGATAATAATAAACGTATTGAGGATATTTCAACAATATATGTTGACGGAGACCTGAAAAGCATTCTCATTGAATTATTTACACAAAGTCCACTTATTAATAACCTCGATCGAAAAAATAATTTTATAATTCCTTCTCTGGAAGGGATCACGAATGTAATGACAAATTATATTAGATCTTCTTATGAATTTATCGATAGTTTTTTACTCGAAGAGATTAAACACGCCCTCGTTAAACAATTTGCAATCGTCGTCGGTTCTAGTTTAGCCTATGCTTATAGAAACCGAAACGAAATTGACGAAACTTTATTAACCCCATTAGATCAAAAACTAAGGGGCGGGGTTTAACCATGAAAGTCCTTTACCTCATCCATCAGTTTTATCCTGAATTTCATAGCGGAACTGAGAAGTTTGTTTTCAATACTGCATACATGACCCAACAAAAGGGCATAAAAGTCAAAGTATTAACTTATGGGTTCTACGAAGATTCTTTCTTTGAAGGAAAAGAAAAAAATATTTTCATCAAAGAATTTACCTATAAGGGAATACCAGTGACCGTTTTTAAATACATAGACCAACCAATGGATTTACATATTTCTTTAAATGATGATTCAACTTTTAAGTTTGCAAAAGAGTTCTTGAAAAGAGAGAAGCCGGACATAATCCACGTGGGTCATTCAATGCGTGTTCACCAATTTGTACTTGCTGCGCTAGAACTGAATATTCCATACATTATGACATTGACAGATTTTTTCTTGATTTGTCCCAAGATAATTTTAGCTCCGAATCAAAACTCACTTTGTTCAGGCCCCGAAAAAGGATCTGCATGTAAAATATTATGCAGCGAATTCGATAACAGATTTATTATTGATAGATTGGAGCTAGCTAAAAAGATCTTGTTTAAGGCAAAGGCGGTCATATCACCCAGTGTTTTTTTAGCCCGAATGTTTATCAAAGAATTTGAAAAATTGCCAATTGTTGTAAATCAGCATGGAATTGATTTTGGGAATATTAAAACAAATGAAAAAGTATATTCTGCCAATTCAATCCTTAATTTTGGTTTCGCTGGCACCTTCATTTATCATAAAGGACTGCATATATTAATAAATGCTTTCAATAATATTAATAATGGAAATGCCAGACTAATAATTTATGGAAGAGGTGAGCCGGCTTATACTTCGCGAATTATGGAATTGTGCGAAGGAAATAAAAATATAGAATTCAGAGGAAGTTATAACTCCGACCAATTGCCAACTATTTATCAAGAGATAGATGTTATTATTTTTCCTTCAATTTGGTATGAGAATTTTCCTTTTGTGCTCCAAGAAGCATTTGCAAGCAATGTGCCCGTTATTGGTTCTAATTTGGGTGCTACAGCTGACATTGTGATAAATAATGTGAACGGATTTACATTCCAACCTGGAAACCCCGAAGATCTCAGTGATAAAATTATGATGTTAATAGGGAATCCTGAATTGATAAATTCATTAAAAGAGAATATTCGTACTCACACACAGGCTACAAATATTGAGCAAGAATCTTATTTTTATTGGAAGTTATATCGAAAAGTTGGTATGGGTTTATAATAACTTTTCTTAAAATAGAATCAGATAACGCCAAAAATTCTTAATATTAATTCATTCCCTATTCTTACGTTAGATTAAGAGAAAAAGACTTCATATCCTTCACCTTTTATAAAAGAATTATAAGATGGTTTATATCCTCACTTTTATAAAATTGGGTCAATTGCTATTATTGAAAACCAATTTATTAATATAAGTAGACCAAACAAGATACTGTCAGAGAACCGACACCAGCTTGTCCAAAGATTTATTTTTTTCATATGCATCCTAAATTTTGACATAATTGATTAATTATGCTTTACGTTTTTTTAGTCGAACTCTTGGATAGCATCGACGACATATTTTGCATCTGCTAAACTTAGGTGCGGCCCCATTGGCAGACTTAATTCTGATGAAGCGATCTGTTCAGCGATTGGAAAGGATCCTTTTGGCATGTTCAAATCACTATATGCTATTGAAAGATGCGGAGGAACAGGATAATGAATTAGAGTTTCTATACCTTTTTCATATAAATATTTTTGCAAATTATCGCGCTTTTTGTGGAGGATTGGGAAAATGTGCCAGATAGGTTGTGACCACTCTGGTATGTAAGGCAAAACTAATTGAGGTAACCCAGCCAAATGATTTAAATAATACAAAGCTATCTTCATGCGGCGTTGGTTCCATTCATCTAAATGATGTAGTTTCACTCTTAAGAAAGCAGCTTGCATTTCATCAAGACGGGAGTTATATCCTTTCTGTTCATTATAATATTTTTTTTTCGATCCGTAATTGCGCAACATAAGAACTTTTTCAGCCAAAGAATCATCATTGGTTAAAATGGCACCGGCATCACCGTAGGCTCCCAAGTTTTTTCCAGGGTAAAAACTGAAACCTGCTGCGTGACCCAGACTTCCGCTTAGTCGGTCTTTATACCGGGTCCCTTGTGATTGGGCTGCATCTTCCACCACCTTAAGGTTATTTTTCTGGGCGAGTTGCATCAATGGGTCCATGTCAGCAGATTGACCATACAGGTGGACAGGCATGATTGCCCGCGTGCGAGAAGTAATCGCAGCTTCAACCCGGTTTGGATCGAGGTTAAAGGTATGCAAATCTGGTTCAACAGGAACCGGTTTAGCCTCAATATAAGAAACTGCCAGCCAAGTAGCAATATATGTGTTGGAAGGTACAATTACTTCGTCTCCTTTTCCGATTCCGTATCCACATAAAATAAGGTGTAAGGCTTCTAATCCGTTGCCAACCCCAATGCAATATTGAGTTCCACAATATTCAGCGAATTCCTGTTCGAAGGATTTAACTTCTCTACCTAAAATATACCAACCAGATTCCATCACACGTTGATAAGCCTCATCCAATTCATGTTTAAGTTCAATGTATGGAGTCTTCATATCCAAAAAGGAGACTTTATGCGTGAATTCCATTAATTTTCTTAATTTCCTCAAGGAATAAATCATAATCACGAATGTAATCTTCTGCTATGTATACGTCGGATGCAAGCACTAATAAGACGGCATCTGGTGAATATTTATACTGAGTCGCCCATATCATGGGAGGAATATGTATTCCGAGACTCGGATGGTTTAACAAAAACTCAACACGCTTGCGCCCATTATCAACGACAACAGAACAGCTACCTTTTACGCATAATAAAAATTGATGACATGTGCGATGTGCATGTTCACCTCGAACTTCCTTGCTAGGAACGTCGAAAACCATAAAAAACCTGTTAGGGATAAATGGTAAAGATTTGCTAATCTCGGCAAATGTTAGGCTACCGCGCAAATCCACAACAAGCGGCAGCTTAAACAACCGGGCACCAATAACATCCGAGTCTTCAGAAATCTCCTGTTTCATGTCAGCCTTGATAATTTTACCTGGACTCTTATAAGCCTGAACATATCCGGTAATCTGAGCGGGATTTCCCACAACAATAGCAAAAGGAGGAACGTCTTTGGTTACAACTGCACCGGCACCCACCATGGAAAATTGTCCAATTGTCAGGCCAGGTAAAATTGTGGCATTGGCACCAATGGATGCGCCTTTTCGGACCCAAGTACGAGCAAATAATTTGGGATGTTGCTTACTGCGCGGAAAGGGATCATTGGTAAATGTTGCGTTTGGACCAATGAAGACATCATCTTCTACCGTGGTACCATCCCAGATTTGAACCCCACACTTTACTGTAACTCGATTTCCCAGACTTACATCGTTTTCAAAGAAGGTATGATCACATAGGTTGCAGTCTTCTCCAATAACAGCACCTGGTAAAACGTGAGAAAATGCCCAAATTCGGGTTCCTTTGCCGATTTTTGCCGATTCAATAATAGCGCTTGAATGTGAAAAATATTCTTTCATCTTTTCTACTCAATTTTAATGGGGGTTTCGAACACTTCATCAATTACATAATATGGCCGACTTCGAGATTCATCAAGTGTACGCCATAAGTATTCTCCTAGGATACCCAACATTGTCATTTGAACTCCTGCTGTAAAAGTTAATACAACCATCATAGGTACCCAGCCCGCCAGATTGATTCCCAAAAACAACCAATAAAAAAAGATATATACTCCATAAAGGAAAGAAAGGAGTGCTACAACGAACCCAGTTACCGAAAGTAATTGGATTGGAAAATAAGAAAAAGCAACAAATGTATCGATAAAGAGCTTGATTTTCTTCCCTAAAGTCCATCTTGACTTGCCATTCTTACGGCTTCTTCGCACGTAATAAATGAGAATAGGTTTGAATCCCAACCAATAGATTAGAGTCATAAAATTGGTGTTTTTTTCGTGAATTCGGTTGACTTCATCTACTACTTGACGGTCTGCCAGTAGAAAGTCAAATCCTCCACTTGGATAATTATATATTGCAAATTTTCTAATTAAAGAATAATAGCCATTGGAGAACATTTTTTGTATGAGAGTTTCTTCTCTGTCCCGTCGGACGGCAAAAATTACTTTATTACCTTGTTCCCAATGGCGGATCATTTCGATGAACAACTCAGGGGGATCTTGAAGATCTGCTGCTATAACGCCAACACAATCGCCTGTGGCAATGGAAAAACCTGCCTGAATGGCCGCCATGGAACCGAAATTACGGGTTAACTTGACTACTTTGATAATGCCAGGATACTCTTTTTGGAAATTGAGCAGAATCTCTAATGAGCGGTCACCAGATCCGTCATCGACGAAAACCAATTCAAATTGATATTCTGGAATTTCATATGAGATACTTAGCAATTGCGAGATTGTATCAGGTAAGTTAAGCTCATTAAAATAAACTGGGACACAAATTGAGAACTTCTTCATACATTTACTTTCATTTACTATTTCTTTCAATTATAAACCAAGTACATAAGAGCCAAATTCTAAGCCCATGTAAGTATTTGAAGAAAGCAAAAAACAAAATGCAACAAAGATAATATACTCAACAAAATATTTAAAAACCATATTTTTCTTTTCCACTAAACTAATTTCGAAAAACTCCGGAAGGATCCAAAAAGCTGCAAGCCCATAAGCCATAAATGAAATGGGAATCATAAATCTTACTTCGATCGCCGTTGGAATAGAGACCAAAGATGGCATTGCAATAATAATCGGTAATAAAAGTTGAGAATTTAATAATTTTCGAGCTTTAATATTAGGAAAGTATTTTTGAATATAAATAACAACCAGAAACCATAATGAATAATTTGCAAGGCGCATGTGTAAAGCGTTGTCATAAACATTATTCACATAAACAGTATTATAGACAATATCGAGCCCGTTGAATATATGGCGTAAATAAATACTCATGAAATCTAAAGGATATTTAAATAAAAGTTCAACGTATTTTCCAAGAGAAATAGGGGTATCTGGTGAAACGCTAGACCTTATTAGGATAGATTCTCCTTGACGATCTAAGAAATAAACTTGTGGCGAAGGATAATCTGGATCAATACTGGTCTCATATTTCTGTATCACGATTCCCCAATTTAGTTGTTGCAAAAAAAGATTCGTTGAATCTACTTGAGTTTGGACAAAAGGACTGAATACACCAAAATGAGTGGTGTTTATTAATAATTGTGGACTAAAAACAATAAGCAACCCAACAATGATCATTGCCAATTTGTATAGAATAATTTTAGTGAAATAATTGATTTGCAAATGATAACAGTAAATTGCCCAAATCAATAAAAAGGGTAGAGTTATCAGATAGGAAGGACGTATTATAGCAGCTCCTCCCCAGAGGAGACCTGGGAAAAGCCCAATCCATGTGGTTTTATGACAAAATTTTTGAACAATATAAATTCCTGAAATCAGAAATATAAATGCTAAAATGTCGGTTAACGGATAAAAAAAAGAACCTCGCCAAAAAAAGAGGATTAAAGAACCAAAGACAATAGTTTGATAAATTTTTACCTTTTTATTAAATAAAAGTCTAATTAAATCAGGTACTAAAATTGCCAGAAAAATAGCATGAACAAGTGACATAATTAATTGAAATGTAATGATATCCGAAAAACTAATAAGAGAGGCCAATTTTCTAATAACATAAATTATAAGAGGATATAAATAACCTCTCAGGACCGAACCATAATTCAGCAGTGAAAATGAGCCCGATCTTACAAATTCTTCACTCAGTTTCCAATATTGATCAGAATCATAGTAATAAGCATTAGAAAGGGGTTTTATAATATTCAAGAAAAGAAGAATGCCAAAAATAATGAAAAATACACTCAATTTAAGATGACGGTGAATCAAATCATAGACGGATTTAAACATTTTCAATTTGTTTCTCTACCTTAATATCTCTTACGAAGATATAGTGAAAAAAATTATTTCTCTTTAATTTACAAACATTTTGATAACACAAGTATCAATATCCAAACTATTTGCTGACAATTCTTGTAGATTAGAACAAATAGTTCTTTTCTGATAGCTAGAGTATGCGCTAAATTTAACCAAAACCGTATCTCCAATCACTTTAACGCTTCCTTTATCTGGCCACTGTGGCATAACTTCTCCGAGTGGAATAAACTCTGCTCGTCTCTCTCCCGGCAAGGCAGATAAATCATCATACCCAACTGTTTGTAAAAACAAAAGAACTCGATGGATGTTGCCTTGATCCCATTCAAAAAATGATGAGCCAAATGTCTCGATCTTGGGCATCAATTCAGTTTCTGGCCTATTAATATAACCTATAATCTCCAAATATTTTGGGGCTTCTACACCAGACGCTTTTTCTTCTTGAATCTTATCAATCAGTTGAGCCGCTAATAATCGATCTTCTTGAAGTGATAAGTATGATGAAGTAAAAAGATGATTAGTTGAAACGAAAAACTGGAGAAAACAAAAACACGCAATAATTGTTACTAGAAATTTATACACCTTTAAATTGTTTCCTAATCCTAACATTCCAAAACCGGAAACTACTATTGGAAGAGCAACATAAACACGAATTGGGACGTTGCCACCAGATAAGAAATCTATAGAGAAAGGCAACACTATTAACACAACTAAGAAAAAAGAAATCATGATTTTATTTACGAGGGAAATATGAGACCGAATTAAACCAATTACAAATCCCACTAATAATGTAATCGACAAAACACCAAGCATTGGAATATTAATTGAATAAATAGATTTCTTTCCAAGGTATACATTTTGGATCGTACTCCAAATCTGGTTAAGAATGTATTTTAAATTTCCAAAAAGGGATCCAGGATGGATATAATTTAATAAATATTCAGACTTATCGATCCGAGACAAGTAAATAACAAGCTTTTGTGCAATGAAATAGGTAAGAAGAGCACCAACCACAATAACAAAAATATTCAATAAATCTTTAGCCATTAGTTTCTTCGAATTCAGTCCCAAAGAGATTATGTCTACAAGCAAAACTGCTAATAGTGCAAGGATGAACCCTTGATAAATACCAACAGCGAACGCTGCTGGTATAACGGCGAGAAATTTTATCCATCCACGGTGCTTTTTAAATTGATATATACTCAAACCTATGCATAGAAATCCAAAACCGATACCATAGTTAAATGTAGAAAATGTATATGCATAAGCTATTGTTGGGAAAGTGATATTAATCATGCCTATTAATGCACGATCCAAAGTAGATTTCACCTCCCAACCATCCAAGATCAATAAAATTGAAAATAGATGGAAGGCTAAAGCCAAAAATAGAGGAACCACTGGAACACTAGAGTACGGTAAAAAAATCTTATTGAGTATATACATTCCCCATCTGCCCTGTCCTATCCATCCTGGATTAGGACCATAAGAAAAGGCATAAACTTCTTCATCAATTGTCAAATTAAAATTAAAGAGTTCAAATCCATAGGCAGCAAGTGCACCTATAATAAGTATTATAATTAATTGCGCATTACTTTTTATATATCCATTTACAGATGAAATCGTAGAATCAATTTTTATTGAAACTAATTTCAAAAAATCACACAGTTGTTGCTTTCTTTTCACTATTTATTCTCCATATACTTTGTAAATTGTTGGTGTAACTTTCTTTCTATAAGATCTTGAGGGTTAATTAAAGTGGTGCGACATATGGATCCTAAAGGTTACTAGACAAAAAAAGAAACAGAAAATAATCACCAAAAAAAATTCGCTGGATGTACCGGAGTTGTCCTTTCCTACCACCCTCATTGTTAATTCAAATCAATCAAATCTTCCAAATGTATTTGTTTACAACGATCCTTTTATTAGCAACATTAACAGCTTAATGGCTGAAAACATATGTGAAAGAATTTCCATGGATTCCAAGCTTGTTGATTTTTATTTTATTAATCCTAAGAATCAAGAATACGTAATTTTTGAAATCACCATCAATTTTTGTGTCTAATTTGAATATAATCGATATATTTATTGAGAGAATGCTGTAATAGTGTTGGGATACTTAAATTTACATGCGGGGGTAAGATAACAATTTTTTCTGTGCTATACATCTTTCCTTGTATGTTAACAGGTTTTGTATTTATTCCGAGAATGTATTTCTTCCATCCTGAAATTATGGCTTTACTATTCACCTTTCCTCGCCCGGATAAAAATGAATAAAAAATTACTCCCAAATCAAAAATCAAATAACTAAGAAAAAAAGCCAAATAATTCCATCCCGTAAAAAGCTTTCTTATATATCTCAATCGGCTATAAGTCACATTTTCCAATTTTTTCGGACCAATCCTCTCACCAGCAGAATTCTGCCCGAAATCGTGATAAATCTTGACTGCAGGTGCCAGAAATATGCTGAAACCTAATACCCGCGCTCGATAGCACCAATCCGAATCTTCATAATACATCGGGTAGCCTTCATCCAATTCTCCAACACTTTCCCACTTCTCGCGGGGAATGAGCACTGTGGCGAAACAGGCTGCTTCAATCTCTTGGATATGGTCGAATTGCCCCAGATCCAGATGCCCCAGGCCTTGATCGTATCCCCAGCGGAAGAGAGGAACGTGATTACCAATTGAATTTATAAAGCCAGGTGCCTGCATTAACATTAGCTTCGGAGCAATTGCCGCTGCATCCTTGTGGTCATGATAAAAGTGAATTAAGCCCCACAATGAGCTTTTCGGAATCCAGATATCAGGGTTGATTAATAGAAACAAATCACCACTGGCAGTTCTCACGCCTTGGTTGACAGCCGCAGCAAAAGAAACGGAGTGTTCCAAAGGCAGCAGCTTTACTTTTTCTTGAATCTGGTTTATTTTCAACAAACAACCATCCGCAGAGCCGTTGTCGACCACAATAATCTCATGCAGCCAGGGCGCTAACTGTAAAAACATCTTATTCAGGTTTTCAATCCAATTAACACTATTATATAAAACCAATACCACGGAGATTTTAGGCATTTCGGTTGGCTCAGCTACACTTTTATCTTCAGGGAAACCTTCTTTGGTGATCTGGCGGTATACCTTCCACTCATTTTCAGACCTTTTTTCACCGCCTTGATTATCAAAGGAATCCAACCATTTCCGCACCTTTTTGTCTACATAGATCTTTCCACCAGAAGAATTTACCTGGTATAAAGATAGTTTCGGGTTCCTAAACATCTATCCTGCTAACTCATCCAGTGCCAGTCGAAGCCCCAGTTTCCAATGCGGGATTTTTCGGCCAAATGTACTCTCATATTTTTCGCAATTCAATGCTGAATGTAAGGGGCGGCAGGCTGGGGCTGGAAATTCATACGTTTTCGCACCTGCCAGATTCTTTGTTTTAATATTTGCTTCATGAGTCAGGTTATCCAAAATTTCCTGTGACCATTGCAAACGTGAAGCTGCACCTCCACCAGCCAGATGATATAAACCTCCATTTTGATCAAAAAAAGCAGAAAAATCCTCTTTATTTATTGGCAAGATGCAGGATGATAATTGCGCCAACATTCTGGCCCAGGTAGGGTTACCGATTTGGTCATCAACCACTCGTAATTCATCTTTATCCCGTGCCCAGGAGAGAAATTTTATAACAAAGCTTTCCCCACGCATACTATAAACCCAACTGGTACGGAAAATGAGAGCCGTGCATTCACTTTGAAGAATGGCCTGCTCTCCTGCCAATTTGGATTGTCCATACACATTTAGCGGGTGTGGAAGATCATCTTCACGATAGTCTCTCCCCAAATATCCATCAAAAACATAATCTGTAGAAAAATGCATTAATGAGCGTTGATTGCGTTTGCACCAGGCTGCTATCTCACCCGGCGTGGTGCTGTTGATTAATGTCGCTTTGGAGATCTCCGATTCCGCCTGGTCAACGGCGGTAAAGGCAACTGCGTTATAGATAAAATCAGGTTGGATGTCATCCAGCAATGCCACAACTTTTTTAGGATCTGTGAAGTCAATCTGGGGATAATCATATGCAAACAGATCTCCCATGCAAAAAAGCTGTCTTTCAGCCTCCCAACCCAGTTGGCCGTTTTTCCCAAACAAAAGAATTTTTGGAGGAGTCATTTTAAATTGTCCACCAATTCCTGCAAATAGCGGCCATAATCATTCCCGGCATATTTTTGTATCTGTTTTGCCAACTGCTCTCGATTAATAAAACCTTTATGGTAGGCAATTTCCTCCGGACAGGAAATCATTAATCCCTGCCGATCCTGGACAGTCTGCACGAATGTAGATGCTTGCAATAGCGAATCATGTTTGCCGGCATCCAGCCAGGCCACTCCGCGTCCAAGTACTTCCACATATAATTTACCTTGCTGCATGTATTGGCGGTTAATATCCGTAATCTCTATTTCACCTCGTGGTGATGGCTGTAATTCTTCGGCCATTTTAACGACATTGTTATCATAAAAATAGATTCCAGGCACTGCATAAGTAGATTTCGGTGCCTTAGGTTTCTCTTCAATTGAAATTGCTTTTCCGCCGGCATCAAACGCGACCACCCCATATCGCTCTGGATCACGCACTGGATAGGCAAAAATAGTTGCGCCTTCTTTGTCTTGGGCTGCGTTTGATATGATCTTCCCCAGTCCCCTCCCATAAAAAATGTTATCCCCCAAGATTAAGGCGACCGAATTATCGCCAATAAAGTTCTTGCCAATAATAAATGCATCGGCTAAACCGCGAGGTTGCGACTGCTCTGCATAAGTAAATTGCATACCCCATTGAGAACCGTCTTCCAGGATTCGCCTGAATTGGGGCAAATCCTGGGGAGTACTGATAATTAAGACCTCACGAATGCCAGCCAGCATTAACATGGAAAGCGGATAATAAATCATCGGCTTGTCATAGACCGGTAAAAGTTGTTTGCTGATACCAATTGTGAGTGGATATAAACGCGTCCCTTTGCCGCCGGCTAAAATGATTCCTTTCATCTTCTCCCCTTATCTTTTATCGTAATTAGTCACTAACCAGTTTTGAAAAGCTGAGGTTCCGGTTACACTTTCAATCCATTCCCTGTTTTGCAAGTACCATTGTATTGTTTTTTCAAGACCCTGCGCAAGATCATTACTGGGTTGCCATTCTAAGCAGGTTCGGATCTTGGTGATATCAATATCATAGCGAAGATCATGGCCTGGCCGATCCGGCACAAATCTGATCAATTTTTCATGTGGAATATATGGCGATTCAGGCAAAGCATGATCAAGAATACTACATATTTTCTTAACAATCTCAAGATTGGGAAATTGATTTTCTCCACCGATATTATATGTTTCTCCTGTTTTTCCTGCTTGAATCACAGAATAAATAGCGTCACAATGGTCTTCTACATACAACCAATCGCGAATTTGTTGTCCATCCCCATAAATGGGTAGGTCTTTGCCATTTATGGCATTCAGGATAATCAGCGGGATTAATTTTTCTGGAAATTGATATGGTCCGTAATTGTTGGAACAATTGGAAATGGTGATAGGAAAACCAAAGGTACGAAAATAAGAACGTACTAAATGATCACTGGAAGCCTTGGATGCGGCATATGGAGAATTAGGGGCATAGGGAGTTGTCTCAGTAAAAGGAGAGTCGTCTTTGGATAACATTCCAAAGACCTCATCCGTTGAAACATGATGGAAATGATTGCCTTCATAACCACCCCTTTCATTCCAAACTTGCCGACAATTTTCGAGCAGGGTATAGGTACCTACGATGTTTGTCTGAACAAATGCTCCTGGATCTTGGATGGAGCGATCAACATGCGATTCGGCGGCAAAATGAACCACTGTATCAATTTGATAATCCATTAATATTTTACGCACCAATTTCGAATCGCAGATATCACCGTGAATAAAATGATAGTGATTTCCATTAATACCCGACAGATTTTCAAGGTGGCCAGCATATGTTAACAGGTCAAGATTTATGATTTGAATATCCGGTTCAGCATTGTTAAGGAAGCGAACAAAGTTCGATCCGATGAAACCGGCACCCCCCGTTACCAAAACATTTTTAAATTTCCTCATTAAATTTTTCTGCTTCATCAAAGCTCACTCCTTTCGCATCTTTTTCAGCTAGAAGTGGGAGACCACCGTTCACAAGAGGCCATTTAATCGCCAGTGTCTTATCATCCCAAACAATCGTCCGTTCATTTTCGGGTGAGTAAAAATCCGTTGTGCCATATTCAACATCTGCCCAAGTACTTAATACCAGGAAACCATGGGCAAATCCGGGGGGTACCCACAATTGTGTTTTGTCTTCAGCTTTAAGGAAGACGCCTTCCCATTGGCCATACGTGTCAGAGGACTCGCGTAAATCAACTGCAACATCAAAAATTTCTCCTGTTATCACGCGCACTAACTTCCCCTGAGGTTTATTCACCTGATAGTGCAAGCCACGTAAAACGCCCTTTTTTGAGCCACTTTGATTAATTTGAACAATTGAAAACTTCATATCATGTTGAACAAATTTATTCTGATTAAAGACTTCAAAAAAATAACCGCGCGAGTCACTAAAGACATGGGGCTTAATAAGCTTCAAATTACGCAAGTGTAGGTTAACAATTTCCATAAATTCTTCTGGCAATCAATTTGATGATCGATATTCCTGTATTGCCTGTTCAGGTGCTCCGAGATATTTTATCTCTCCATGATCAATCCAACAAACACGAGTACAGTTTGATTCGATCGTTTTCATGCCGTGCGCCACAATAACAATTGTCGTTCCATTCTCACGAAACTTTTCAATACGAGCAAAGCATTTTTGTTGAAATTGCTCATCGCCGACAGCCAAGACCTCATCTACCAAAAGTATATCAGGTTGTGAATCTGTTGCCACGGCAAACCCTAAACGAGCCCACATACCTGAAGAATACGTGCGCATGGGAGCATCTATAAAATTATTCAATTCTGAGAACTCAACAATACTATTCAATTTTTGATCCATTTCACGCCGGGAGAAACCCAGTAATGCCCCGTTGAGAAAAATATTTTCCCGCCCTGTGAGTTCTGGATGAAAACCGGCACCAATCTCGAGCAACGGCGACACCTTTCCTCTGACCTCAATTCTTCCGAGAGATGGCGCCAAGACCCGAGCAATTAATTTCAGCATCGTACTCTTACCGGCACCATTGTGACCGATAACACCAAATGATTCGCCTTCCATTATTTCTAAACTGATATTTTTCAAGGCATAAAAAGGGCGGTGATGAATTTGCCTTCGTATACTTTTTATTATGTATTCTTTAAATGTGCCTATACGTTCAGAAGGGATTTTGTAACGAACAGTTATGTTGTTGAGAATAATTTTTTGATTCATAGCAATTTACAATTTTTGTGAAAATTCATTGGATCTGAAAACAAAAACAAACCACCCTACAATGAGAAAGGCAAAAGATGTCATCAACGGGACGAACCATTCAGAGAAAACCGGTAGTCTCCCAAAATACAATGGAATGCGAAACAGCTTGACAATGCTATACATTGGGTTAAATGTTGATATTAAAAAAATAACATTTTCGGGCAAAATTTCTTCCGGATAAATGATTGGAGTTAAATACAACCAGGCAGTTAAAACAATTTGATACATTTCTGCTACATCCGGGAAGTAAACAGCAAAAGTGGAGACCAATAATCCAATCCCTAATGAAAACATTGCCAAAACCAATAATGGCACTGGAAGAAACAAAATTGATAGAGTAATTGGTAATTTATATATCAACATAACTATTAACATCGGAATAATTGATAAAACCGTGTTGACCAATCCTGTTCCAACTGCAGCCAGTGCAAAAGACGTTCGTGGAAGAAAAATCCTTTTAAGTAAGCCCTCACCCCAAATTAAATTTACCATGCTGGCATTGGATGATTGGGAAAAGAAATTCCAGGCCAATAAACCGCTCAACACATAGGCAGGATACCCGGCAGTAGTCTTAAAAACTTGCGAAAAAGCAATTGATAACACAATCATTGTTCCAAGTGGATTAAGCATCGTCCACGCAATTCCGAGAATTGAGCGCTTGTAGCGGGTAACAATATCCCTCCGCAACAACTGGACAATTAAGAAACGATACTTAAATACCTGCTTGACCTCGTCAAAGGGTCGAAATGGATGTTTTGCTGCATCGTAAATATAGATTGGAGTTTTTTCCAAAATCCTCACCTGGGAATTCTTGATTCGTTCTCGATTATACCAACAATAAATTGGGGACGAGCGATTATCCTAATGTGATTTTGAGTTGACATCCCAACAAGTTACAGTGTCTTTGCAGAGCAATTTTGAATCGTTTCATTTTTTGTGAAATTGCTCTAAAAGAACGTGTAATTAAGTTGCTCAGCCCTAAGAAATAATCGATCAGAATTGCTATGATATACTCAATTTTATCGAGCTAAAATGGAAATAGATTATCTCAATTTGAGTTCCATTTCAATCAGAGCAATCAAATTTTGGTGGCTTCTCGTGTTTGCCAGCATTCTAGGTGCTCTTTTCGGACTGATCGTCAATCGTCTTTTAGTAAAGCCCATTTACTCTGCCAATAGCACTATTAGCATCACTATAAATTTTTATGAAATGGGACACTTGACCCAATATGAACAGGATCAATTTTTTTCTCACTTGCTAACATTTCTCAGATCAGATCCGGTTGTCACATCGACCATAAATTCAATAAATCAACCCGCATTTGGTTTTGAACAATTTCGGGACGCCTGTTTTCTTGAACGACAGATGAGTGTAATTTCATTTCGTTGCCAGGCACAGGATTCAAAACAAGCCAGTCTTTTTTCCAGGCAGTGGAAGCAACAGGGTTACAAATACCTCCTGGAAGCCTTGGGACACGCCCAAAAATACGTTCAACTTTCAGAAATAAATGAACAAATTGAAACTTGTGTCCAAAGATCCGCGCTCGGTTTGAATTCCCCTTACCTATGCGAAATGGATCATTTCAACAAGCCCGGAATAATCCAAGAACTTAACCATGAAAAGGAACTAAGTTTTGGTATTTTCCCTGGATTTTCTCTCATCGACGGCATGAATGCCGTTGCACCTGATCGTCCCATACGAAACCAAACCAACCTGATGGTACTCTTTGGGGCCATCGTCGGTTTTTTAAGTGCATTAATTCTCATTCAAACCAAGAGATTATGACACGCCAAAAGATATTTAACACATTCTGGTACATTGCGGTATTCCTGCTTCCGTTTACCAGCCTGCCATTGACCAGTCAAATATTGCATTCAAAAATGGTAGCGGCACCAGCAATTATTTTTCTGGCGTTGCTGATGTTGTTTTGGTTTATCCCATATTTATTCAAGCATTCTCTTGATTTGGCGACCTACCCTCTTCTTATATACCTGGTATACACCCTTCTGATCACATGCCTTTCAATTTTTAATTCAATTCCTATTCAAAAGAATTTCAATTTTCTCTCGAGCTTTGGTGAAAGTATTATCACATTATTGATTGGCATTTCCTTCTTTGCATTTCCCCTACAATTTTTAAATTCTGAAAAAATATTGAAACAAACACTCCGGTTTCTTTATTTAGGGTTTATTCCTTTATTTGTCTGGTCAATGACCCAATTTTTTGTCTATCAATTAAGCGGTCAATTTCCGGTCTGGATGGAGACAGCCCAAAGTTGGTTCACAACCTCGGGGTTACTTTATCCTGGCCGCATTACTGGGTTTGCATATGAACCCTCTTGGGTAGCCCACCAGTTGAACTTATTGTATATACCTATCTTTTTAGGTTTCACACTGAGTAATCAAAGTCTCTTTGTAAAGAAATATATGCATTTGAGCGTTGAAAACCTGTTACTAGGCAGTGCGCTCTTATGTCTGTTTTTATCAAAATCCCGTATTGGTTGGATATCATTTTTGGTATGTATCTTATATGCATCTCTTGTATTGAATGGCCGATATATTCTTTCTTTAAAGAATAAGTTCCCAAAATTTTCTCAAAAGAAATGGAAGTTGGCATTACCAATTCTATTACTAACTTTTTACTTGATCATAATCTTGACAGGTTTGTTCATTTCCAGCAAGGTCGATTCGCGCATGGAACAAGTCTTAAATCCCAAGACTTACCAAAATCGGAGTCTTCTCTCAATTGCCAATCAGTTTTTGTTTGCAGAAAGAATCCTATATTGGCAGGCAGGTTGGGAAATGTTCAACGACCACCCCATTATCGGGGTTGGACTTGGAAATTATGGCTTTTATTTCGAAAATTACATACCCTCATTTGCGTGGGCATTGGACGAACCACGAGATTTAATCTTTCGAGCAGAATATCAAGCCAATAATAAAAACATTTGGACTCGCTTGCTTTCTGAAACCGGTGTGATTGGCCTGATTCTCTTTACAAGTTGGTTATATTTGATATTCAAAAAGGGTTATGCGATCACAAAAAGTGAAAACATTAAGAAAACAGTCTGGGGTTATGTTACCCTGCTGACAATAATCGCATTCTTATTTGAAGGCTTTAGCATTGATAGTTTTGCCATGCCATATGTATGGACAACATTAGGTATAGCTTTGGCTGCAATACGGATGGATCAAACAAAAACATCGCTATAAACGCAAACCCAATAAAAGGAAGCTATGGATTAGTCTCAAGAGGTTTTAATTTGGCTCGCTTATTAATCTTTACTTCATGAAAAATACCCTGAACAATAATCCCCAATAGTAACAGACTGATAATAGCAATCATTAATATGAAATCTATGCGGCCGAATAAATTTAAATAGCGGCTCAAATACCATTGTAAGAAAAAGAGATTAAAGATAAGCTCGGCAAGCAATATCCGTATAAACCAGTGATCTTTCCTGCGCCAACCATATTCAAAACTCAACGCTGCTGTTCTCGCAATTGGTACCAGCAAAGCTAACCGGTAACGCGGGTTATCCCAGATATCACCACCTGCTCGTGTTGATGATAATAGTAGCCATAAAATCACGAAAATTATGAGTACAACCCATTTATGTTTATAAATTTTCGGAAGGCGGAAAATAAGCGCGACAGAATAAGCCAATAATGGGGCCAGTAACGCCCAGCCAACTGACCTAAAGATATTTATTGTTTTCCAAAATGCTATCGCTGGCTCAACCAGGGCCGCCGGTAAAACTGGCTGAGTAAGGCCATAAACTGATAAAAACGGAAGCTGAAGGATTTCTGGAATACGACTAAAAATGAACTTTATCCATCCGGATTTCTGAACAGCAAGAATGGCATCCCACTTACTGGCCTCGATAATCCACCCCCAGCTCAGGATACCAATTGATACCAAAATTAAGAATCCTGAGAGTGCCAAGAAAACGAATGGGATTTTTTTCGCTTTCTCCTCTTGACTTTCCATAAAAGACCATATTATGGCGAATAAAATGATAAATACTGCTGTTCTGGTTGATAAAACCAACATAAACAAAGAAATGATAATTGAGAAAATTAGCCTTTTTTGACGCGATAATCGCTTTGATATGGCCAACCAAAAAAGGATGGCTGAAAGCCCCATTAAAAAAGGTTCGCGCATTTGTGAAGAGCTGAACAAGATTGCATCAGGATAAAATGCGTATATTAAAGTCGCCAACACATTTACTCCTTGGTGCTTTACTGGCATATTCCAAACAAATGGAATCCCGATTACACTGATAATTACTGCCAGTAAGGTTATCAATATCTTGAGATGAAAAAATGGAGACGAGTAACGGTAAATGAATGCGCTAATTGCTAATAATCCGCCATATTGGTCACTAAAAAACTCACTCCCAAATGCAATCCAAATGGGCTCTTCAGAGCCCGCCAATTTCCATGCCTGAAGGTCACGATTGTATGCATCCCGGAATAGATAGCCCTCTTGTTGCGTTTTTTGATCATAACCAATTATTGGTAAACCATACGTCGAAAAGATTCCAAAACCAATCCGCAATGAAAAGGCAAGGATCATAATCCAACACAGAAGCTTGTTTGGCCCGAGTAAGCGATAGAGCCGGATTAAGACGTAAATTCCTATAATAGCCAACAAGAAAAAACTGATCATTGAGCCAAACGCAGGTACATCGCCAATCAAAAAAACCAGCAAAGAAATGAACAAAGACGAACCAAAAGACCAAAACAGATCTGTGAGTTTTTTATTCATGGACAAATCCGCTTAACCCATTTTGAGAGCGCTTTATCCAAGAATACTGTTGAACATCCTTTTTAGCCTGTTGCGCTTTAATTGTATACACATGGGGCTGTTCGTATATATCAAGGATAACCTTTTGCCATTGTAATTCATCAGCCAAATCACAGAAAGTAGCATTTGATTCATTTAATACTTCGTGCAGAACTGGCAAATCGCTGCTAATAATCGGCCTTTCTGCTGCCATATATTCAAACATTTTCATTGGGGAGCAAATATCAGCCGTATTACCCCCGCTGCTTCCTGTAACATTTCTTTCGTAGGGCATTAATAATACATTTCCGGCAGATTGGTATAAAGGAATAAATTCATTATTCACAAAACCCGTTATGTGAATGTTGGTAATCCCCCGAATCAATATTTCGTTTTGCCAGAATTCAACATCTGTGGGTTTTCCTCCTACCCAAATAAATTGGATGGAAGGAAGAGCCTCTGCCAACTTGACCAATAATTTCATCCCCCGACCAGGGTACAAATGACCCGTATATACTGCACTCCATTGATCAGCCAGGTTTAATTGCTTACGAGCGACGGATGGTGAAGGTAAGTTGAAATAACGTTCAACATCAACGCCATCCGGAGCGATGACATAATCAATTTCCTTACCATCTAAACCAAAGCGATTGATATAACGTTGCCAAAGTGCGTTTGTAATTGGGAGAAAACGGATTTTTTTCTTAGATTTGAGAAGAGTCTTATAATAAAAATTACCCAATCTTCCGGTTGGCAATTCATGCAATTCCTGTAAGATTGGTACATCTATTAAACTTAAGAATATCGAAATCTGAGGCATCCAGCTATGGAAAATATCGGTGTGCCATTTTATCCCCCTGGTTATACATGAACAAATAAAATCATAACGATTAAATCCTCTTCTGGATTTAATCCAGCAGATGTCAAATTCGTGTTCCAACCCATATCGAACCGCAATCTCTTTCCAGGAACACGGATCCGTTCCAGGAACAAAAAGTGTCACCTCCAGCCCCAACTGCCTGTATGCCTGGCAAACTTTCATTACTTGAATACTATTTGCTGTAGTTGATGGGACTTTACTGGTAGAAATTAGTGCAATTTTCATAACTTAACCAACCAGATTACCATCAATTGTAGCTGAATTGCGAAGATGAATCCAACCCAATAAAGAAATTAACCCAACTGACACTACAAAATAAGCACTTAAGAGTCCAGCCTGGAACAAATAACCATTTTGAGGAACGAATATAAGCATAGCGGCTGTTTTTACCAATCCTACACCTGCCATGATAAATAAAGGCGCATTCGGGCGATTAAATGCCAATAATAAGTTCCTGTTCCAAAACAAAACATTGGCAGTTCCATAGCCTATTAATAAAATCAGCGTAATGGCAAGTGAAGGTAAATATTTACCATCTTTTATAAACCCAAGCAGCCAGGGGCCGAATAGAATTAATCCTAGAGCACATGCAGAAGTCCACAGAAGAGCAAAAAGAGTTACCTTGCGCAACAAATTCTTTAAGGGAGCCCATAATCGGAGGGCAATAAATTTGTTAATTTCAGGATATGTAGTTGTGATAAGAGAGTTGATGGGCATCATAATTGGATTAATAATGGCAAGTCCAAATTTATAATAACCAACAATTTCTGCATTCCAGAAGAACCCCATCCATAAAACCTCACTATCACGAATTAACAAGTTGACTGTGCCACTTAAATTGGTCGAAATTGCAAAATTTACCAACTCTTTCTTATTCTCAATTTGGCTCATTGAAACCTTCCACCACCCATGACCAATTAAAGAATTTAAATTTAACACACCAGAGAGAAAAATCCCGAACCCATAAATGAATTTTCCAATCAGGTAAGCGGTTAATACTTGAATAAGATTACCATTGGTAAAGTACAACACAGCGATCCAGGCCACGGTGACAAAATTTTGAAGAAAATTAAAGATTGCAATTGTCTTGTAACGATCTGCTAATTGCAGAATTGCTGTCGCTGTCTCAGTTAAGAAATTTGCCAATAAAGCAAAACCGTAAATGATGATCCACTGAGTCATTTCACTGTTTTTTAGTATATATTTGGCTGCCAGAGGAGCTGTTAAAACCAGCAGACCATAAGCAATGAGGGATGTGATTATTTCAACGATCCCGGAGAATTTAATTACTGCTCCAGCGTTGCTTTTCTCTCCCTTTTCCAAGAAAGAACCCCCGAACTTAATTACTAATTCTCCCATACGAAAAGAGAGCAAACGATTAACATTGGAAGAAAAAGTCACAATTAACCCGAGAAAACCGTAATTTGCGGGACCTAAAATAATAGCAGCCAGAATGCCTTGCAGCGATGCAAGTAAGCTACTGATGGAATTACTGCTGAACAGATAACCCGAATTACGGATTACATTCAAGAAGGATTGATCTTTAATGAAAGCCAGAAAGAACTCTTTGATTCTCTTCATTGAAACTTATTTTTCATTTTATGATTAAATCACGAAATTGGAGTTGTACACACAAATGGGCTCTTTCAAATGACTGGATCGTTATTTAAGATAAATGTCCATTTGCGTTTTATTACAAGAGATTTCCCTCAGCCCGTTACCAAACACCAAATTAAATCCTAAAGCCTGACAACCTTGTGGTTTTTCTTACTGGCTAATCCAAGAGCATTGCGAGTATCCACAATCAACTTTGATTTCTCTAGAATATCCGCATAATCAAAGACTTTGTGATTGGTTATGATAACAGCACAATCAGAATCTTCCAATGCCTTTTTAAAATCTTGAGCGGATTGCAACTCCCAGCCATCCTGAGAAATAAAAGGAATATAGGGATCATAATAGCTAACTTCAGCCCCTTTCTCCTCCAATAAATGAATTACATCCAAGGCGGGCGACTCGCGAATATCATCAATGTCCGGCTTGTAAGCCACCCCTAGGATCAGTATTTTGCTGCCTTTAACGGCTTTTCCATGGTCATTAAGTGCGTCCTGTACTTTACCCACCACAAACCTGGGCATATTGGTGTTGATCTCGGAGGCCAATTCGATAAAACGGGCAGTGTAATTAATTGACTTCAACTTCCAGGATAAATATAAGGGGTCAATTGGAATACAATGTCCACCAAGTCCAGGCCCGGGTGTAAATTTCATAAAACCGAATGGTTTTGTTGCTGCTGCATCAATTACTTCCCAAACATCCACATTTAAACGGTCACACATAATGGCAAGTTCATTTACCAGGCCGATATTAATCATTCGGAAGGTATTTTCCAGAAGTTTGGCCATCTCGGCTACTTCCGTTGAAGAAACAGGGACAACACTCTTTAAGGCTTGTTCATACCATTTCGCTGAAACGAATGAACAATCTTCCGTAATACCGCCGATTACTTTCGGCGTATTGATTGTCGTCCAGTCCTTACGGCCCGGGTCAACCCGTTCTGGTGAAAATGCCAGGAAGAAGTCTTTTCCGACTGTGAGTTCACGATTTTCCTCAAGTCTAGGTAATACCATTTCACGAGTTGTGCCAGGATATGTGCTTGATTCCAAAACTATTACCATTCCTGAATGGATATACTCGGCCAAATTTTCAGTGGCAGAGATTATAAAGGACAGATCCGGATCACCTGTCTTGCGCAAAGGGGTCGGCACGCAAATTGAAACTGCATCCGCCTTTTTTAAAGCACTGAAATCGGATGTGGCTTTTAATTTGCCACTCTCCACTAATTTCTTTACTTGTTCAGAACTTACGTCCAGAATATAACTTTCGCCCTGGTTCAAACGCTCCACTTTTTCTTGAATTGGATCAATCCCGGTCACATTAAAGCCGGCCTCAGCAAATACAACTGCTAGAGGCAGGCCGACATATCCCAATCCCAGAATGGCAATATTCGCACTTCGATTTTGTAGTTTCTCTAATAATTCCTGTTTTATATCCATTTTTTTCCTTGAAGTAGATGAAATAAAAAATATGATTGTTTTTAGAAAAGTGGAAGTTGAGTACCTTTACCGGAAGAATCAGCCTTTTTTTCTTCAATTTTAATGTTTATTTCTTCTTTGCCCGCTTTATCTGGTACGTTTTGTAAATACTGGGGCAATTTTTTAAAATCTTCAATAATCGTGTTCTTCAAAGCCGGTTGATGCAGAGCAGCTGCAGGATGAAACATCGCCACAATTAAGCGTCCATTTACCGTTTTCGCCTGGCCATGAATCTGGCTGATTTTTACATTTCCGAAGAACTTGGCCATTGAAAAACGGCCGAGTGTCACAATTATGCTCGGTTTAATGGTTTCTATCTGTGCTTCCAGGTAGAAATCACAGGCTTGTAGTTCCTCTTCTTGGGGGTCACGATTCCCCGGAGGGCGGCATTTAACAACATTTGTAATAAACACTTGTTCTCTTGATACACTGGCGTTTTGAAGAAGCTCATCGAGAAATTTCCCGGCTGCACCTACAAATGGGCGACCTTGCTGATTTTCATAAAAGCCTGGCCCCTCACCGATGAACATTATGCGCGCGTTGGAAGGCCCTTCGCCTGGCACAGCCTTAATCCGCGATTTATGCAAATCACATCGCACACAAACCGAGATTTGTGTCGCCAGGTCATTCAATCGATCATCAGTGTTCATAAGGCCTCTCCTTCCTTTCCATTGTTTGTTACATTCGAAACGCTATCAGAAATTAATTTCTTTGCGAGAGGTGCAGACATTAAAATGGCATCTTCGCGATTGTCCTGATAATACTTTTTACGAATCCCATCTACCTCAAAACCAAATCTCTTGTATAAGTTGAGAGCTGCTTGGTTGGATCTCCTTACTTCGAGCAAGGCGCGCTCCAATCCTGCTTTTGCAGCTTCTGATAATATTTTACCCAGAAAAATAGTACCAAATCCCTGGTTTCTAAAGTCTGGATGAATCGCAATCGTACCAATATGGATCTCATCGAGAATGATCCAAATCACTGCCATTGCGATGATTTTCTCAGCACCAAAGTGTTCCAATCCGGCAACCCAACAGACAGAATTTTCGTTTTCCAGAATTTCATAGCGATAAGAGTTTTTCGGCCAAGGATTTGGAAATGAAAGTTGATCTATTTCGATTACCGCCGGCAGATCATCTAAAGTCATTTTTCTAATTGAAATGTTCAAATGTTTCCTTGATTTTGTGAAATTACGGAATCTGATTGGCAATGTGTAAATAAATAGGTGCCAGGGTTTTGTTCTCAACAAAGTTACTGGCTTTGAACTGTTTCCATCCCATTGCAGCCAAAAACGAAGCTCTCCGCATTGATTGCACTGGCGGGCTGAGAACAATATTTCGGCGCTTACGGTTTAGAATTTGCCGGTCTTCAGCAGACAACTCGCCGCAAATATAAGTTGGTTCTTCAATTGATCCTACCAACTCATCTATCGTCATAATGCAATTTTCTCCATCTCGATGCCAATTACCACCTTTTTGTTTATATCTTCCGACTGCAAAACGTGATCTGCCTGCCTGTAAAACAGCCAACATAGGAATATTACGTGCGGCTTGAGAGAAAGCCAAAAAGTCGAGTGTTGGAATTCCAATGACTGGAATGCGTAAGGAGAGAGAAAGACCTTTAACAAGTGCCATACCGATACGCAAGCTCGTAAAGGATCCAGGGCCTAATGCCACTGCCAGTACTTTTAAATCACTTAATGGAACACCAGTTCGTTGGATCAAGCTTTGAATGGCAGGGGCCAATTCAACAGTATGATGATTATTAGTGAGCCAATTAATTTCTCCAATTACTTGAATTCCATCATATATTGCCAGTCCCACGGATGAAGTAGAGGAATCTAAAGCAAATATCATTTATTAACCTCCAAATGTCTTCTTTCGAAACTCATGCAGTAGATCCCTATAATAAGCTCCCCTGGGATTGAAGACCATTCTTCTCTGAAATTGGTCCACCAGGAATAGATCAATCCATAAGTGATTTTGCGGCAAAGCCGACCGGATTAATTCAGGCCATTCAATTATCAAAGCTCCGCTGGAGATGATTTGCTCCATGTCCAAATTTATCGCATCAATCGCCCCGGACAAGCGGTAAGCATCCATATGATGCAGAATCCGGCCATCAGGTCGGCGATACTGGTTGATAATTACAAAAGTCGGGCTGGTCGCCTGATCCAAAGAACCCCAACCCTGATTTAGTCCCTGAACAAAAGTTGTCTTTCCAGTTCCTAAATCACCTGAAAGACAAATTACATCCCCAACTGATAAACATGTCCCTAACCGAGACCCCAATCTTTTGGTTTGATCGGCGCTTTTACTAAAAAATTCGAGACTGTGTGGATTGAGAATTGGCATACAAGATCATTATACACTGATCTTTTTGGGATTATCCATGGATAATTTCACCTGCGCTGCTATCGCCCGGGCAATTTGTCTGCTAGCCATTGGTTTTGCTAGCATGCTTGCATTCTTGCTCACCAGTTGCATTTTGGATGGATCTTCCAGCCACTGTCTTAGTTGAGCGATCATTATTTCTGCTTCGGGAGCCCAGGCTCCTGCTCCATGATTAACCACATAATCCACATTTCCGCTTTCTTGACCCGGCATTTTTGAGAACAAAATCACCGGAAGACTTGCGATAAAGGCTTCACTGATGGTTCCCGGCCCAGCCTTGGTAATTAAAATGTCTGCAGCGTGCATGAATTCCGGCATGTTTTTGACAAACCCATAAATTTTAATAGGGATTTTCCAATTGACTTGCTCTAACATCAAACGGGCTTTTTCATTTCTTCCGGCAATGATTATTAGCTGGCACTTTAATCCAGCATTATTAATTTCGATTGCAAAATGTTCGAGGTTCCCCATACCTTCACCACCGCCAACTAACAATACAGTGGGAATGTTTAGCTGCCAATCATTCTTTATACGGATCTCATTGACATCCGGCATTGGCTGAATATATCGTTCGGCAACTGGTTGGCCGATTACCATAATTTTTTCATCGGGCAAACCACTCTTCAAAGCTTTCTCGCGTGCTAACTCTGTGGGGACGATAACCAGATCTGCACCGGAATGGTACCAGGCTGCATGAGTTGAAACGAGATCAGTTACCACGGTCACAAATCGGCTGTTCGTATTTACACGTGCACGCATAATTGGTGTATTAACTAAGGAATGGACCGAAACAATCACCTCTGCAGGATGTTCATTCAAAAGTTGCCTCAATGATCGCCGTAGATATGGCCACAGAAAATTATAGAATACCCTCATTCGACGTTTGCCATCACTTACAGTGTAGGTCCACTCCCACATACGCGGCAGTTTTGAAAAGCGAGGGTAGATGTCAGGGGCGTAGTTAAAAGGAAGAGGTGCGTATTCTCGAAAAATATCAAGCATTTCAGTCTGAAATCTTCCCGGGAATTCAAGTTCTAAGGCTTCCATGATCGCTTCAGCAGCACTGCGATGACCACCACCTGTATCGGAAAAAAGAAACAAGATTTTCGGTTTTGGCATGGTCTCAATCATTCCTGTGAGTTGATTTGAACAATTTTTTTCAAATTCTTGGCTAGTTCACGGCGCGACAATAAAACCCGATGTTGACACTTACAGCATACCAGACCTATGTCAGCTCCCAACCTTACTACCTTCCACTCGTAACTGCCACATGGATGTGCTTTTTTCAGGCGTAAAACCATGTTAATTTCAAGATTCGGCAACACAGGGGCATTATACCACCCATGATATAATCATCGAAAAATGGATATATTTTCTCCAACAACAATTGTCACAAAAATTCTAGTCTTACTGTTTGCCTTTCCCATTCATGAATTCGCACACGCCTGGACAGCGAACTATTTTGGCGACGATACTCCCAGACTTCATGGGCGATTAACTCTCAATCCGCTTGCCCATTTGGATGTTGCTGGCAGTTTAATCTTCATGCTATCTTACTTTGGTTGGGCAAAACCAGTTCCAGTAAACCCATCCAATCTTAATCACCATAATTCAAAAGCATATTTATTGGTTTCTTTGGCTGGTCCCATGTCAAATTTAGCATTGGCAATTATTGCAGCCATACCGATACGTATGGGTTTGGTTCACTTAACCAATAATTTTTTTAGTGTGCTTTTATTAAATTTTATAATTTTTAATCTAATTCTAGCTATTTTCAACTTAATACCACTCTCACCTTTAGATGGAGGAAAGGTGTTAAATCAACTCCTTCCCTCCTCCGTGAGACCATTTTTTGAAACAATCGATAGATATGGTCCCATCATATTAATGGTCTTGTTATTTGTGTTACCAACAATTGGAATTAACCCTTTAGGGGCAATAATTAATCCCATTTTCAATGGAATTTTTGGAATACTGACTGGCAGGTAAAAATGGCTATACAACTAACGATTATTGGATTGGAAAGAATTGGTTGTTCGATCGGGTTGGCATTAAAAGAACATACTCAAAAAATTACCAGAGTAGGCCATGATCGCAAAGACCCCAACAATAAAAAAGCGCTTGAATTAGGTGCAATCGATAAAGCAACTGGAAATATCAAAGACGCAGTTGTTGCTGCCGACATCGTCATTCTCGCGGTTCCCGTCGATGAGATTAAAGAGACGATTGAGGTAATCAGCAACGACCTGAAGGCTGGGGCAGTCTTATTGGATACCTCGATTTTAAAGAATGAGGTGGCGGGATGGGTAAAAGAGTTCGTCCCTGAAGACCGCTATTTTGTCAGTTTTCAACCAACTCTAAATCCGTTGTACCTGTCTGAGCCGCTCAATGATATTCAATATGCCCATGCTGACCTTTTTCACAAATCGATGATTGTTATTACATCACCACCAAAAACAGATGGAGATGCAATTAAACTGGCTTCTGATCTGGCATTTTACCTTGGTTCATCACCCTATTTTGCAGATCCGCACGAGGTGGATGGTATCACCACCGGTACAGAAATTCTACCTGAGTTGCTCGCTTCAACTTACATTAACTTAATTACTTCACAACCAGGTTGGCGAGAGGGTCAAAAAATTGCCAGTCACTCATTCGCTAACCTCTCAGGGTCGATCTTAAATGCACCAGAACGGGAAATGTTTGGTCAAGCAATTCAGGGAAACAAAGAAAATACAATTCGCATGCTTAATGAAATGATGATTGGTTTACGAAATGTTCGCGAAATAATTGAGAATGAAGAGTGGGATGAATTGCATAAACTCATATCCCTAGCCCGTGAAAGACATGGTGATTGGCTTTATAACCGGAATAAGGCAAATTGGGAAAATTCAGCTAATTATGATGAAATACCTTCTTCAGGTGATTTCTTTTTACACATGATTGGTTTTTCCAAAAAAAAGAAAAGTAAACCGGAATAACAAATGCCAGCTTATTGTTATTTCATTTTGTGTGATAACAATGCCTTTTATACCGGCTGGACAAAAAATATCAAAAGAAGATTTAAGCAGCACCTGCATGGAAAAGGAGCTTATTACACAAAGGTTCATTCGCCGGTCGAAGTCGTCTATTGGGAATCTTATGGGGATGATAAAATCGCGAGAAAACGTGAAGTACAATTAAAGAAATTAACACATAATCAAAAAATAAACCTTTCCAGGGGGAGGCTGACGAACATGTGTGACCGATTGTATTTTGACAAATACAATTATTTTGTCAATTCTCCAGGCAGAGTAAATTTGCTGGGGGAGCATGTTGATTACAATGGCGGACCGGTGTTGCCAGTTGCAATCGATCGATCCGTCTCACTCTGGGCAAATCGCAGAAACGATCAACAATTTTCGGTAAACGCACTCGATATGGATCAAAATGTTGTTTTGACTTTGAACTCAATTGAATCAAGAATGGATATACAAGGCAACCCACTTCCAGACTGGGCTCTTTATCCGGCAGGAGTTATTCATATCGCTCATAAACAAAATTATCAAATTAATGGTTTTGATTCGCTGTTTAAGTCCAATATTCCTATTGGCTCTGGATTAAGTTCCTCTGCAGCCATAGAAATTGCTTTTGCAGCTCTTTTACGAGAATTTGGAATGTGGAAAATGGATAACTTGCAATTGGCACTGCTTTCACAAGAGGCAGAGCAAAGATATGTAGGCGTCAATTGCGGAATTATGGATCAATTTGCAAGTGCCAATGGGGCAGCCAATTCGGCCCTATACCTTGACACCGCGACCTTACAATGGCAGATATTGCCTTTGCCAAAAGATGTGGCCATCGTAATTGCAGATTCAAAGATTAAAAGAAACCTGGCAACTTCTGAATACAATGAAAGGCGAGCATCCTGTGAGGAGGCACTTTCGAAATTAAAAGAATTCTCACCTTCGATCAACTACCTGAGTGATGTCAGCCCGCAAGAATTTGCTAAATTCGGAAAGAACCTTGCTGAAATACCGTACAAAAGGGCAAAACACGTGATAGAAGAATGCCAGCGCGTAAAATTGGCTGCTCAAGCTTTAAAATCAAGCAATATCGTGGAATTTGGTAAATTGATGAAGGCTACGCATGCCTCCTTGCGAGATCTTTATGAAGTCAGTATTCCACAAATCGATACTCTGGTGGAAATAGCAAATGCGCATCGTTCTTGTTTTGGATCGCGGCTGACCGGTGCAGGCTTCGGCGGTTGTACAGTCTCATTGGTTTTACAAGAATCTGCAGACAAGTTTATGGATGATATTAAACGGGATTATTATCTTAATACGGGCTCCGAAATCGAAGTCTATATTTGTAAAGCCAGTAATGGAGTCACGGTGCAATGGCGCAACCAAACATCAAGTTTGACCGATGGCAAGTCACCAATCGATTAAGTCAAATAGTACCTTATTCAAAAAGATATGTGGACAAGCCCTAAAAAAAACTCTGCCCCTAATTTTAAACTCGATACCTATTTTTACTTATCAAAAAATAATGGGAGATTTCCCAGCGAAACAATAGTTTTCCATTGATCGGGATCTCCTTCTGTAAGAATAGCCACCTCAGCAATAATTTCCGCTTTGGCCATCTCCATTAATTTGCGCATGCCTTCCAAAGTTGATCCAGTGCTAATAACATCATCTACAATCAAGACTTTTTTTGCGTGAACTAAGCGCTGATCCTTTTCATCAAGAATTAACAACTGGGTATTGCTGGTTGTAATGGAATTTGTCTGGACTTGAATCGCATTCCCCATATATGGTTTATACGCTTTCCGTAGAACGATGTACGGAACTCCTTTCAAAGAGGACATAACATGCGCCAAAGGAATGCTCTTCGATTCCGCCGTAACAATTATGTCAAAAGTCAATCCATCCAGTTTACTTAATAAAGCTCTCGCACTGGCTTCTATCAATTCTGTATCACCCAGAATGTTCAGGACTGCAATTTTCAATCCCGGCTTTACTTCAAACAAAGGCAAGTTGCGTTTTAAACCAGCGATACTTACTGAATACGTTTTGCGTTTCATTATGACTCCCAAAAAAAAAGAATGAACGAACAAAGGGTATTATATGATATTTGCGGAATGAATAAAAAACAAACTTCTATGCTTTTTTAGAGCTTACTCATTTGCAGTCCACTTCAAATATAATTTCAGGAGTTATCACAAAAATTTTCGAATAATATTCTTTAAAAGAGCTCACAAATCTATTATTGCGTTTCAAGGTTAACTCGTTTATTTTCAAAGAACACTTGACGAGCAGTCCTAATTCAATTGTTGGTAATTCCAGTTTTAAGTAATTGACAGGTCTTTTGTCCGCAAACTACTTAATTCCCCAATGAATTTGGGCAATCTTACAAAACCAAGGGCAATTTATAAGCGAAATCGTAGGTAAATGCATAGTCAATGGGTAGGATAGAAAAACCCTGAAGCTCAATCCATTTTTTACAGATTGTACCAACATAGGCGAATGTCAGAAATTTCAGCAGGACAAAGTGTCGTACTTGTATACTTTGATCTAGCAAGTTTCCATAAGTTCTAATGGCTTTATAGATAGATTCCAATCTGTAAGCTAGTCCAACATACCAATTTAATGCGTTTATAGACAATTAAACCACCTGGAGAAATCACAATTTTTGTGATTGAAGTTGTCATCAGATTTTTATATGATAATGATCAGAATGATAATTGTTTGTAAAATCCCAAATCTTTAGATCAAGGTTGAATATGACAGATTTGAAAATGGTTGACAAATCCTCCCAAACAAAAGGACAACCTCAATATCATATCAGAGTAAAACCAGGAGAAGTTGGTAAGTATGTTTTGCTTCCGGGTGATCCTGATAGAGTGCTGCGCATTGCAAAATACCTAGATAATGCCCATGAGGTTGCTTTTCACCGTGAACACCGTACCTGGACTGGTGATTATAAAGGCATTCGGGTAAGTGCCACCTCCACTGGTATGGGCTGCCCTTCGGCCGCAATCGCCGTTGAAGAACTGGCTAATGTTGGTGCTACTCATTTTATTCGGGTAGGCAGCACTGGCGCACTCCAAAAAGGCATGAACATTGGCGACTTAGTAGTCAGCACTGGGGCAATGCGCCTCGAGGGAACGACGAAATATTATGCCCATGATAGCTTCCCGGCTACGCCTGATTATTTTTTAACAAAGGCGCTGATCGAAGCGTCTATTATTACCCAGAAAAATCACGCTGGTAAATTGTTTATCGGTTTAAGTGCTTCGTCTGATGCTTTTTATGGAGAAACTCCTGAGTTGCAACGCATGGTCATTAATCACAAGGTACTCAATATGGAAATGGAAAGTTCCGCAATCTATGTGATTGCGCACATGCGTGGGTTAAAATCTGGAATGGTGTGTGCCGTGTCTGGAAATCTGGCAACCGGTGATGTTATTTATGACCGTGAAAATACTGGATTGATCCAAGGCTGGGAAGACGCAATCAAGGCTGCCCTGGAAGCGATCTATCTTTACGAGACGCAAGGATATGATCAGATCAGTGCCCAATACCAACCCGATTTTGATTACGCCATTCGGTATTTTCCAAAATATTAACCTGGGTTAATCACCCAACATTCAATGAGAAGGAGAAGATAATGTTCAAGAAATATTTCACTACCATGTTTGCCCTGCTATTCATCCTGAGTCTTGCCTTAGCGGCATGCAGTCCTGCAGTCCAAACGAAACAACCCACGGCGGTAGACCAACCCGTCACTCAAGAAGCTCCCCAAGGGTGTGCATATAAGATCGGGTTTGTAAGCGATGTGGGCAAGATTAATGACCAGAGCTTCAATCAAGCCAGCTGGACTGGCGTCGAGGAAGGCGCCAAAGCTTTGGGATTAGCCAAAGACTGCATTAGCTTCATTGAAACCACAGATAGTGCTGACTATGAGACTAACATCCGTTCATTTGTGGAAGAAGGTTATAACATCATCATCACTTCAGGTTTTGCTATGGGTCAGATTACCCGTAAGATAGCCACCGAAAATCCAGATGTATATTTTATTGGCGTCGATCAACAACAGGTGGACGAAAATTTTGCGCCTGCTCCTTTAGCTAATGTGACCGGCTTGAATTTCCATGAAGATATTGGCGGCTTCCTAGCTGGTGCTACCGCCGGTTTAATGACCAAATCAAACGTGGTTGGCGGAGTTTTCGGTTGCCAATTCATTCCTGCAGTAGCCCGCTACGAAGTAGGTTATTATAACGGCGTCAAATTCGTCAATCCGAATGCTAAAGTCATCGATATATATCACCCCGGTTCAATTGATGTCTGTTTTGGTGACGCTACTTTTGGCTCTGAAACTGCCCAAGCCTTGATTTCTGAAGGTGCAGATGTAGTCTACGGAGCAGGTGGCCTGACGGCGAATGGTGCTATGATCACTTCCTGTAACCAGGGTGCTTTGGTGATCGGAACAGACATGGATGTTTTCCTCACATTACCCGAGGTAAAAGATTGTATTATCACCAGCGCATTGAAAGACATTGTTACCGGCGTCAGTGACCTGATCGTCGCTGTATCTAAAGGTACTTTTCCTGGAGGCGATACATTTGGACCATCAATGCTAGCTCCATATCACAACCTTGACGCGCAGGTGCCAGCCGAAGTGAAAGCAAAATTGGAAGACATTGCCAAAAAACTAGCAAGCGGTGAAATCGACCCCTGTGTGCCATTTGAAGGCTCAAATCCAAATACTTTCTGCGTACCAGTCAATCCCTAGAACTTTTAATTCCTAGTCGACAAAGGGATGGAGGATACATGTCTTCCATCCCTTCTTGTAAATTGATCGGAGGTGTGTCATCGCAGAATCCGGTTTTAAAAAACTTGGGAAGAAGACCAAATTAACTGCCATACTGACCAATATTGGTATACCGGTATTGGCGATCTTTACCGCATTGTTGGTATCCAGCATTGCCATTTTATTATCAGGAGCCTCACCTATCAAAGCTTTTTCGGCTTTGGCAGTAGGTGCATTTGGCACTCGGGACAACTTGATTGAAACAGTTGTTAAAGCGACTCCTTTGATTATCGCAGGGCTGGGTGTTGCTTTAGCTTTTCGGGGAGGCTTATTTAACATTGGAGTTGAAGGTCAATTATTTATCGGGTCCATTGTAGCCGTTTTGGTAGGTACCAATTTTGATCTTCCTAAGATCATCAACGTCCCCTTGGTAATGCTAGCTGGTGCGCTCGCCGGAGCTTTGTTAGCAGCTTTTTCTGGTTACCTAAAAGCTTGGCATGGCGCGCATGAGGTAATTACCACGATTATGATGAACTACATCGTGTTACGGATCATTACTTGGGCAATTGGGGCTAACGGCCCTCTGCGGAAACCCTTAAGTATAGTACCGGAAACACGCTCATTATTCGAATCTGCTCGCCTTCCTCTTCTTATTTCCGACACTCGTTTGCATATGGGGATTGTCATTGCTCTTGCTTTAGCAGCAGGTGTATATTTCTTGTTGTTCAGAACTGTGTTAGGGGTAGAAATCCGAATTGTTGGTAAAAATTTGCACGCCGCCAAATATGTAGGGATCAACGTGAAGCGAAATATTGTGTTAACCATGGCGTTGAGCGGCGGATTGGCAGGTTTGGCTGGCGCTATTCAGGTAATGGGCATACCCCCTTATAACTTCACTACTGGTTTTAATGTGGGGTATGGCTTTGACAGTCTGGCGGTTGCCGTTCTTGGCAGTATTCATCCTGTGGGCGTTGTCTTTTCTGCATTACTCTTTGGAGCGATGGATGCAGGAGCTCGTTTAATGCAATTGCGTGCCAAAGTTCCAATTGATATCATAACTCTGTTACAAGGATTAATTCTTATGTTTGTTGCTGCCAACCAGATCATCCGCTCTCTTTATCATCTCCCCGCTCCAAGCAAGGAAGACAGTGTGAATCTCACCCAAAGTTGGGGAGGAGAATAAGCATGACGAGCATCCTTCTTGTCTCGCTCATGTCACTGGCAATTATCAAAGCAGCTCCACTCATATATGGTGCCTTATGTGGCTTAATGAGTGAACGTTCAGGCGTAGTCAACATTGGGATTGAAGGAATGATGTTGACTGGTGCGTTCATGGCGTTTATGGGTTCAGCACTGTTTTCTAAATGGACAGGTGGTGTGTTCAACCCAAATGTTTCTTTAGTGGTTGGTCTTCTGGTTGGGATTATTAGCGCGGCTCTGGTAGCTGGACTGCATGCCATTCTTTCAATCCACTACAAAATAGATCAGGTTATCAGTGGCACAGTGATTAATCTGCTCGCCGTCGGTCTCACCAATTACGTAGCAAATGCATATATAGACCCCACCCATTTGTCAGGCGTCGGAGTTTTCCCTGTATGGAAAATTCCCCTCCTGTCTAAAATCCCGATCCTTGGGCCAATCTTCTTTGAACACCAACCCATGATCTATCTTATGTTCGCTCTGGTTCTTTTTTTGCAATATGCAATTTTTAATACTCCCTGGGGATTACGACTGCGTTCGGTGGGTGAATACCCACAAGCCGCTGATTCGGTAGGGATCAATGTGATTAAGACCCGCTACTTGAACGTTATTTTAGGCGGCGCTTTAGCGGGTCTGGGTGGTGCTATCATGGTGCTCGAAAGTGTGGGCCGCTTTCAGAAGTTAATGACTTCAGGCCGTGGTTTTATTGCATTGGCTGTAATGATTTTCGGTAGATGGTCACCGATAGGTGCTTTTGGTGCAGCAATCTTATTTGGTTTTTCAGAAGCGTTAGGCGTCCGCCTTCAATTCGGTGATATAAACCATCTTTATGCGTTGGTGGTAGTGGCTGCTCTGGCAGTCATATTAACCAGCATTGTATGGGGTATTAACAGGCTGCGCAACCGCTCCACTAAGGGCAAATCTCCATTTTTAATTGGGGGAATTTTTACTTTAGGTCTGACAATCCTATATTTAGCCAACCAAGTTGAGTTTCCTAAGGTTTCAGTTCCGATTGAATTTTTAGGTTTGTTGCCTTATGTGTTAACAATTATTGTATTGACTGGTCTTGTTAAGCGCGCAGTTGGGCCGGCAGCTGTGGGGAAACCATATGAAAAACAATAAAGATCCCATCTTAAGCTTGCACAATATCACTAAGAGTTTTGGATCAGTAGTGGCGAATGACTCAATCTATTTTGATCTTTATCCGCAAGAAATTCAGGTTTTGTTAGGAGAAAATGGAGCTGGAAAATCGACTTTGATGAAGATCCTTTATGGTATGTATCAAGCTGACCAAGGTGAAATTTTGATCAACCAACAAAAGGTTGTTATTCAAGACCCCAATGATGCTCTTCGCCTTGGTATAGGCATGGTACATCAGCATTTCATGCTCGTGCCTGTCATGACCGTTACTGAAAACCTCATGTTGGGAGACGAAAAAACCAAAGGAAATGCATTTGGAAAGCTTTCAAAATTAGACCGTGAGACTGTGCGGCAGGAAATAATTGCACTAGGAAATAAATACGGTTTACAAGTAAATCCAGATGCAGTGGTTGAAGATCTTTCCGTAGGCGAGGCTCAACGGGTAGAGATTTTGAAAGTTTTGTATAAGGGTGCAGATATTTTGATACTAGATGAACCCACCGCAGTCTTAACCCCTCAGGAAACATCGGAACTTTTTGAAATTATGCGATCATTGATCAAACAGGGAAAGTCTATCATTTTTATTACCCACAAACTTAAAGAAGTTCTGGCAGTGGCCGATCGAATCGCCGTATTGCGTAATGGAAAAGTTGTCGGGCATACTACCCCTGCTGAATCATCGATCGAAGAACTAGCGCTATTAATGGTTGGCCGGGAGGTACTATTGACAGCCACAAAAGGTCAATCTCACCCAGGGAAAGTCGTTTTGAATATCAAGGATTTGTCTATAAAGTCAAAAAGTGAGGTGATGGTAGTTAAGAATTTTAGCTTGCAATTACGAGCAGGGGAAATCTATGGGATTGCAGGGGTGCAGGGAAATGGACAATCAGAGTTAATTGAGGCTATCACAGGATTAATGCAACCGCATTCTGGTCATATCATAATCTTGAACAAGGATGTGACCCATTCCTCACCACGTCAGATCACCTTGGTAGGTACCGCACATGTGCCAGAAGATCGTCAAAAGCACGGCTTAGTTCTCGGTTTCTCTGTTGCTACGAATCTTGTCTTGCAAACCTATTACTTACCTCCATTTTCTAATGGATGGGTGATCTACCCTGAGAAGGTTGAGGAAAATGCAGATGAGAAGATCGATGAGTTTGATATCCGCACACCTTCTCGGGATGCTTTAGTCAGCAATTTATCCGGAGGGAATCAGCAAAAGGTTATTATTGCCAGGGAATTAAGCCGCCCAATTAATCTTTTGATCATTAATCAGCCTACTCGTGGATTAGATGTCGGTTCCATCGAATATATTCATAAACGCATCATTGAGGCTCGCGATAAAGGTGTGGCGGTCTTGCTAGTCTCGGCAGAACTGGATGAAATTCTTTCACTGTCAGATCGGATTGGTGTGATGTATGCAGGGGAGTTGGTTGCCGAAATGGATGCAAAGGGTGCCAATCGAGAGCAGCTAGGCTTGTATATGACTGGATCTAAAAAAGAGAAAATGCTTAAAGAAAATATTAATCAATGAATTTATACCCCGTTTTTATTCCCCCACCTGCTTTAACAGTCTACCAACGCTTACCAAAGTGTAATTTGCATTCCCATCTTGAAGGGTCTATCCGCCCCCAGACATTTCTAGAACTAGCTCTGATGCAAAATATTCCCTTGCCTTTTGACCCTACACATGTGGAAAAATATTTTCAGGTTACAGGCGAAGAGCAAAATTTGACAGATTATCTCCACAAGATTATGGTCAATTATCTGATCCTGAAAGATAGAGAAGCTCTGCGCCGTGCAGCTTTTGAGGCTGCAGAGGATGCACACTTTGATGGCGTGGTGTACTTTGAGTTACGCGCTGGCCCTGTGAACCATGTCACATCTTCATTTTCTGTAGCTGACTGTATTGAAAGTATGCTGACGGGACTACAACAAGCGGAAGCGAAATATGGGATTATCTGCCGCTTGATATTATCCGGGCTGCGTGATCATCGCCCGGATGCCAACCTGGATCTGGCCAGGTTGGCGGTACGTTATGCAGATCAAGGTGTAGTAGGTTTTGACCTTGCAGGAAATGAGAATGGCTTTCCAGCTGCTTTGCATCGGGCAGCATTTCATAGCCTGCGTGATAGTGGACTAGGAATCACAGTACATGCTGGAGAGGCAGCTGGCTGGAAGAGTGTGTATTATGCCGTTATAGAAATTGGCGCACAGCGAATTGGACATGGGGTTAGGTCTATCGAATCTCACGAAATGATGAACATTTTAAGAGACTATCAGGTGTTGCTTGAAATATGCCCAACCAGTAATGTGCATACTGGTACCTTTCCGGACATTCAAACCCATCCTGTTAAAACCTTACACGATTTTGGAATCCCTATTTCAATTGGCGATGATGACCCGATAACCTCACGTACTCGAGTATCCAATGAATTGACCCTGTTGGAAGGTACATTCGGTTTTACACTAGAAGACATTATTGCAATACAATTAACTAGCTTGAAACATAGTTTTTTGCGTGAATCCGACTTGAAAACCAGGCTACGCCAAGAAATTGATGCATATCGCCCTTAAATTCCAGCGAGAATAGGATCGAATTTCTTTCATGACTATAAATAAACCAACACCTTCCACAGCATACCCGTCTACTGTCCTTAGTACTGCCTCGGTGCTACGCTTTATGAATGATCTTTCACTGGCACTTTCTTTGGATAGTAATATCGGAAATACTCTGCCCGGAATTTTGGAGATGGCTGGTCGCTACCTGAATGCACAATCTATCCAACTTCAGTTTGTTATGGGAAACGTTAAACAAGAACTGGTTTGGGCAGGTCCACACGCAAAATCACAGGATAAGATTTATCAGAAGACGATCAATTTGCCCAAATCAGGGGGCAAGAATCGAATCCTGTTTTTTCTCAGCGAGGGGGATGTACTTCCAGAGATTTTGTTTGAACTAATAGCCAACATGCTGGATTTTTATCTCTCCGCCCAACTATTGTTGACAGCAGAGCAATCTCAGCGGCAACTCGTAGAATCTATTAATACGATTTCGAAAATCCTAACTTCAACGCTTGATCGAGATGAACTGCTTTCTCTTTTTGTAAATCAACTGGAGAACCTAGCTCCTTATGATACTGCTAGCGTCATGTTATTGAAGGATGGACTCCTATATATGTCTGCTGCCAAGGGCTATGAAAATTTTGGGAATCAAGGGGATGTTTCTAATGTGATTTTTAAACCAGACAAAACATTCTTGATGAAGGAGGTATTGTATGGGGGCGAACCAGTTGTTTTGAATGACACACGTCAATCCCCACAGTGGGAGGTGCTTCCAGTAGGCGCTCACATACGGTCCTGGATGGGTGTACCCTTGATCGTTAACGGAGAAACCATCGGGCTATTTTCCTTGGATAAGGCTATTCCAAATTTTTTTACGGAAAGACATGCCCAACTTGCATTTGCTTTAGCCAAACATGCGTCTTTGGCCATTGCGAATGCTGTACTGTTTTCTAAAGTACAAAAAGCACATCAGGAATTACAAGGCCTATCAGCACAGGTCATCAAGATTCAGGAAAATGAGCGTCTGCGGATTGCCAGAGAATTGCACGACCACACCGGCCAAGCTTTGCTTGCTTTAAGAGCAGAATTGCAGGTTTTACGTAAAGATATTTCTCCAAATGATAAAGAAGTTCAGAAACGGATAAACTATTTAGATCGAATTGTTCTGGAAGTCAGTGAAGGCATGGAGCAATTAGCTTTTGATTTACGCCCTCCTACCTTGAGCGACTTTGGATTGGTGACTGCGTTAAAACAGTATATTGAAGATTTTGAAAAAAGAATGGGGATCAAAGCTGTTTTTGTTCATAACAAGGACTTCAAGCGTTTGCCGGAAAATATTGAATTGACCAGTTATCGCATCGTGCAAGAAGCACTTACAAACATAGCAAAACACGCCAAGGCCGACATTGTTGATATCACTTTGAATTACCATGAAGGCTCCGTGTATTTGGTTATCAAGGATAATGGCAACGGATTTGTGTCAGATTCGGCTACAAAAGGTTATGGACTTGTGGGTATTCGAGAACGTTTAAATCAAGTGGGGGGCAATTTGGAGATCAAAAGCCAAATCGATCTGGGGACAGAAATTGTAGTTAGGATTCCTGTTGATGAATGGATTGGGGATGTCAGATAATCTATTTGGAGAGCAAGAAATTAAAATCTTCCTTATTGAAGACCATCCCATTATGCGCAGAGGATTGGTTTCACTACTCACTACAGAAGGCAACGTGCAGGTCATCGGAGAGGCTGACACAGGCGAAGATGGATTAAACAGATTGTTGGAGCTCCCCCCTCCTGATCTTGTGATCCTGGATATTTCCTTGCCTGGGATAAACGGCATTGAAGTGGCCCGGAAATTGAAAAAAATCCATCCTACAACCAAAATATTGATACTATCGATGTACGATAATCCTATCTTTGTTCATCAGGCCATTGAGGCTGGTGCCACAGGATATTTACTCAAAAAAGCTATGGTGGAAGAATTGAACCTGGCGATTGATGCTGTTATTAGAGGCAAAACCTTTTTAAGCCCCAGCATAACTAGAAATTTAGATATTGCTTTGACATTTGAAAAATATACTCCTGAAAGCTTGACTCATCGTGAGGAGGATGTTTTCAAATTATTAGCAAAAGGCCAATCGGTAAACCAGATTGCCGAAACGTTGGTTTTGAGCATTTATACTGTTTATACCCACTTAAGTAATATAAAGCGGAAGGTTGGTATCGAAAAAACCCCTGATCTAATCCACTTTGCCAGAGAAAACCCATTGATCTTGGGTGTTGGTGACAAACGCGTATCCTTATAAAGGATAATTCTCCACAGCAAGATACGAGGAAATATCCTCTTCTTTATTATAATGAAACCATTGAATCAACACTACTGAGGATTAAATAATGAGTGTATTTGACAATAAACGCTTGGATAACCAGACCTTCAAATTAGATATTGAGAGAATGCGAAAAGGTTGGTATACCGATAAGTACTTTACCAATATCACAATCATGCTGCA